>Ga0307990_1001882_pt1 | contig 17266 bp, 14 predicted proteins | sample EllFjometagen129_FD_203168 | JGI IMG/M metagenome (GOLD analysis project Ga0307990, IMG submission 203168) | Marine microbial communities from Ellis Fjord, Antarctic Ocean - #129 | ecosystem: Environmental > Aquatic > Marine > Unclassified | place: Southern Ocean | collected 2014-10-08
AAATCAGGTCTGTTTTCTAGGAAAAAGCCTTTCCGGTAGTGCTTGAACGTATATGGCTTTGTGTTTTCACCCACAGATTCTGCGGAAGAGGCAAAAAATTAAGGCTGAACATTCTAGCCTTTGGGGCACCGCTTTCCCGTGTTTCGTTGCTGTTAGTTTGCCAGCGCGCTTTGGATGGCGTTGGTGTAGAGATCCGGTTCGAGCAGGAACGAGTCGTGACCCTTGTCTGATGGAACGCTTAAGTATTCGCAGCTGATATTGTTTTCGATGAGCCGGTCGCGGATGTCTTCCTGCTCGTTTGGATAGAAGCAGACGTCGTCGCTGATGGAGATGACAAGATATTTCTGGTGCTGGCAGGGAGCAAACAGTTCGGCGTAGTCTGTTGTGCCGGTGTTCGCAAGCAGGTCGTATTTCGACCAAGCGGCGATGAGCTGGATGTAGCTGTTGGTGTCGAAACGCTGAATCAGCTTGCGGCCTTGATGGAGCAGGAACGATTCGAGCGGTGTGCGGATATTATACCACGAGAATGCGTCGTTTTCCTGTTCAAGTCGGTCCTGGGCGCGCTCTTCAATTACTTGTAGTGAGACAAAGGTTTTGTGGGAGATTATGCGGGCCAGGGCGAGGCCGCGGATGGGCGGTGGGCCGTCATAATAATTGCCGTTGCAGAAGTTGGGGTCGTTTTCGATGGCCAGAATCTGTTCGAGGTTGTGCGCGTGGGTGAGGGTGGTGGAGGCGAGTCCACAGGCGATCGGAATGACGCGGTCGACGCGTTTTGGGTAGCGTACGGCGAAGTTGAGTGTGAGGTTGCCGCCGAGCGATGCGCCGACCACCGCGTGCAGTTTGCCGATGCCGAGGTGGTCGAGAAGTGGAATTTGTGAGTCGACGATGTCGTCGAACTGAATGTGCGGAAAGCTGCCGCCGTAGGGTTTGCCGGTTTCGGGGTTGATCGAAGAGGGGCCGGTGGAGCCGTAGCATCCGCTGATGTAGTTGGCGCAGACGATGAAATAGTGGTCGGTGTCGAGCGCTTTGCCGGGGCCGATAAATTCTTCCCACCAGCCGGTTTGGCACTCGTTGTTCCATTTTTTGCCGACGCCCGGAACCTCCGGGTTGAAGCCGGCGGCGTGCTGCGAGCCGGTGAGGGCGTGAAAGAGCAGAATGGCGTTGTCTCTGGCCTCGTTCAGCTCGCCGTAGGTTTCATAGGCAAGCGTAACCGGACCGAGCGTTTTGCCGGTTTGCAACACTAGTGAGTCGTATGTAAAGAACTGGGTTTCAATATTTTTCATAGCAAAAATGGAATAGTGAAATAATGGAATACCGGAAATTTCTCCAATACTCCATCATTCCTTTATTCTGCTCTTATTTTAGTGCTTGTTTGATATCCGCAGTGAGGTCGTCGATATTCTCGATGCCAATGGAGAGGCGGACCAGTCCGGGGGTGATGCCGCCGGATGCCTGCTGCTCTTCGGTCAGCTGTGAGTGCGTGGTGCTTGCCGGATGAATTGCCAGGCTTTTCGCGTCGCCGACATTGGCGAGGTGTGAAAAGATTTTGAGCGATTCAATAAATTTCCGGCCGGCCGCTTCGCCGCCTTTGAGTTCGAAGACGATGGTGGCGCCGAATCCGTCGGGGAGCAGTCGTTTGGCGATTTCGTGTGACGGGTGATCGGCGAGTCCGGGGTAGCGAACCCATTCGACTTCAGGTAGTTTTTGGAGAAACTCGGCGACAATTTGTGCGTTGTCGCTGTGTTTCTTCATCCGCAGCGAAAGGGTTTCGATGCCCTGCAGGAACTGCCATGAGTTGTCCGGCGAGATGCATGCGCCGAGGTTGCGAAGCGGCACGAGCCTCATGCGCAGGATGTAGGCCAGCGGGCGCAGTTCGTCGGGCAGGTCAATCGCGTAGCGGATTCCGTGGTAGCTTTCGTCCGGATCGGAGAGCAGCGGGTGCTTGCCGGTTGCCCAGTTGAATTTTCCGGAGTCGACAACGATTCCCCCGATGCCGTTGCCGTGTCCGCCCATCCATTTTGTGAGCGAGAGGACGACGATGTCGGCCCCGTGCTCGATCGGACGGAGCAGGGCGGGCGTGGTGAAGGTGGAGTCGACAATCAGCGGAAGTCCGTTGGTGTGTGCGATTTTTGCAATGGCTTCGATGTCGGAGACGTCGAGCGACGGGTTGCCGATGGTTTCGGTGTAGAGCGCCTTTGTTTTGTCAGTGATGGCCGCCGTAAAGTTTTGCGGATCGGACGGGTCGACAAATTTAACGGTGATCCCGAACTGCGGCAGGATGTTGTTGAACTGCGTGTAGGTTCCTCCGTAGAGATTGCTTGACGCAACAATTTCATCTCCGGCCTGAGCCAGGTTGATAATGCTATAAAAAATGGCGGCGGTTCCTGAGGCGAGAGCGAGGGCTCCGGCACCGCCCTCTAGTGCGGCAACGCGCTGTTCGAGCACATCGGTGGTCGGGTTCATGAGGCGGGTGTAGATGTTGCCTAGTTCTTTGAGGCCGAACAGGTTGGCTGCGTGCTCGGTGTCTTTGAAGACATAGGCACTGGTGCGATAGATCGGAACGGCACAACTGCCTGTGGTTGGATCCGGTGTGTAGCCCGCGTGAAGTGACTGCGTTTCAATTTTATTGCTCATGATGTCCCCCTCATTTCTTATCTATTTCAAACACCAGTAAGAGAGGGCCGAGCGCTTGCAACTTTCCCCTTGCGGGGCGCATTGCCTTTTGTAAGGCCGGAGCACCTTTGTTGTTAGGTTGCCGGACGAAGACCCGTTTCTATTGAAATCGAAAACTCGAAATTCTAAAGACCCAAACTCTGAACAAATCTAAAATCTGAAAACCAAATGTTCCAAACTTTTGTTTTGGGTGCTTCAAGATTCGAGCTTCACGTATTTCAAAAGAAATGCGATCAGCGCCTCTCTTAATGCATTGGGAGGCAACATACGCTTTTTATTTGTCGTGTCAACCCCTGGAGATGTAAAATGTAATAAAAAAGATCATGTTTTACGTGTTTGTATGTTTGATGCTGATAGGCTGTACGCAGAGGCCCTTCGCCCTTGCCAAGCATTGGCGGCTTCCGTAGTCTTTAGCGAATATGAAAATCAAACAAACCGCCATTTTTCTCGCCGTTTCTATTCTCTTCTCGCTGACGGCCTCTTCCAAGGAACTTTCGTATCAGGAGAGTACCCACGGAAACTATTTCTATCTGAATCCGTTCAGTCACAAACCGGCTACGCCGGCGGATCATTGGGATTATGCGGTTTCGCTGCGCGAAAAAGGCAAGCTGTCGGCTGCTCGTAAGCAGTTCGATGTGCTGCAGAAACGCTGGCCGGAAAGTTTGCAGGCGGCCGGGGCCAGGCAGGCGGTCGGTGATATCTATTTTGAGCAGGGGAAAGATAAAAAGGCGTTTGAAGCCTACGAGGAGCTGATTAAGCGCTATTACACCGGCCTGAAAAATTATGACACCGTTTTAGAAAATCAGTACGAGATTGCTCAGCGGGAAAAGGTTCGCAGGCGGATGCGTCTGCTGTTTGGCGGTTACACTGCGCCGGAACGCGCCATCCCTTATCTGGAATCGATTCTTCTCAATGCGCCGCAGTGGGAGCGCGCACCGGAGATACAATTTGAGATCGGTGAAGCCTACCGCAGTAACGGAGAGTATGAAATGGCTGCGGCTGCGTACACTACCGTGGAATACCGTTATCCCGACAGCTCCGTCGCCGAGCAGGCTTCTTTTGAAAAAATCCAGAGCTTGAAGTATCTTGTGGAGCATATCCCTTACAGTGTGGACCTCCGTGAGGATGCTCAGTTGGCGGTGGACATCTTCTCCGCCAACTATCCAGACTCGGAATATGCTCCCGATGTCGCTTTGTTTACAACGGATCTGGCCGAGCGCGCCGCGAAAACCGATTTCGAAATTGCCGGGTTTTATGAGCGGGTTCCCGATCCAATTAAAAAAGATGCGGCCCGTGTCTATTACGAAAAAGTGATTCGGGAGCACGCGGATACTGAATATGCCAAGGCCTCAGCCGAACGCCTGCGGGTCCTGTTCCCCGCAGATGAAAAATTGAGGGTGAAAGTCACAAAAGTCGAAGAGGGGGAGGCGCGCATCGATCGCGGGCCGCTTCCCGACCGTCTGGTGGAAGATGCGGAAGCCATCGAGATAAACGCCGACCGAATGGAACAACTGGACAGTTTGTATGTTGGAGATGGAAATGTGGCCCTCCAGCAGGAGGGTGCCAGCCTGCAAGCCGATCATGTCAGCGTAAATCGCGAAACCGGCGAAATCACCGCCATGGGGAATATCGTCATGCTTCGTGAAGGCGCCCGCTGGGAAGGCGAAGAACTGATTTATAACTACAAAACCAAACAGGGCAATTTTGGTGAGTCCGTCATGCATTTTGATCCGGTCTATATCGTCGCTGAGAAGACCGAGCGTGTTTCCTCCAATGAATACCGGATGGTTAATGCGCGGATTACCACCTGTGAAGGTGACGATCCGGTCATTTATGCCAAAGCTAAAGAGGTTCGTATTCTTGACGAAAATAAACCGAGTGGCCGTTTCATCAAAGCAAAGCACGTTACGTTTTATGTCGATGGTGTACCCGTGTTTTACACGCCGTACTGGCACCGCCATCTTGGAGAACGTGTCTTTAGCTTTACGGTTGGTTACGGCGGGCGACTCGGGGGCTTTGTGATGGGTCGCGCCGCGCTTCACCCGACCGACTGGCTGCGCACCAACACGCACTTGGATTTGTATTCCAAACGTGGAGTCGGCTTGGGGCAGGACTTCAACTGGACCACCCCGAATGGAAAAGGAAGCCTGAAAACCTATTACATCAACGACGATGATCCGCATGAAAATGACGACCTGACCCTGGCTGAGGAGGAGTTGGTCGACTCGCAACGCTATCGTGTCCGTTTGGATCACAGAGAGCAATTGACCGACGAAACCTATTTTAAAACAGAAGTTAATTACCTCAGTGACCCGAGCGTGCTTGAAGACTTCTTTGGTGATGAATTTCGTCGGAGTGTGAATCCAGAAAACTACGCAGTAGTTCAACACTCCACGGATGAATACGCCGCCGGCGTTCGTGTCGATCATCGTCTCAACGACTTCTACACCACGGTGGACCGTCTCCCTGAAGGCTCTTTAAGCCTGTACCGTAAAGCGATCAGTGAGCATCTCTATTTCCAGAGCGATAGCCGGGTCGGGTACTATGACATGCTCTACAAAGAGTATGACAAATCGTTGCCGTCCGGTTATCAGACCGGCCGCGCCGATTCATATAATCAGCTTTTCCTGCCTCTGCGGATTAATGATTTTTTCAATGTCATTCCGCGTGCCGCCTACCGCGGAACCTGGTACAGCGACACGCCGGGAGGGGATGCGGAATATCGCAACATTTTTGAGGCGGGGGCGCTGACCTCTTTCAAGGCGTATAAAGAGCTGACCGGTAAGAGCGGTTTCTACGGAACCGGCCTGAGGCACGTCGCAGAACCCTATGCCGAATACCTCTATCGCAATTCGGGTGTTGAAACTAATCAACTCTACCAGTTTGATGAAATTGATGAGCTGGTTAACCGTAACGAAGTTCGTTTCGGGGTGCGCAACTTTATTCAGACTAAACGTGGCTCAAAACGGATCGAAAACTTGCTCGATGCAGACATCTACACTGCGTATCGCTATGATCGCGAACCCGGCGAAACCAAATTCGGCCTGCTGGGTGCCGATGCCGAATTGAGCCTTTCCGATGACTTCTCGATCGAGTCCGATTTGGAATATGATCTGCATCAAGATTCCTTCGACTCCTACAACGTCCGCGCCAACTACAGGGCTACCGACTCGAGCCGCTACTGGACGGAATACCGCTACCTCGCTGACACCCGTGCTTTGCTGACGGTGGGAACCGACCTGTTTCCCAACGACGACTGGTCCTATCGGCTTCTCGCGAGCTACGACGCGACGCTGGACGAATGGCGTCGGCGCAGCTTCATGGTCAATCATCGCTTCGACTGTATCGGCATGGGGGTGGGTCTGAAGATGGACGAGGATGACGAGCCGACGTTATGGTTCAATCTCTGGCTGAACGCCTTTGGCTCCACCATGGACCACAGCCGTCTGTAGGTAGAATCGGTGTCTCCCGAGATTAGAAAAAGAAAAGCCGATGCAAATGCATCGGCTTTTTAAATTTGGCTCCGGCGGTAGGACTCGAACCTACAACCAAGTGATTAACAGTCACCTACTCTACCATTGAGCTACGCCGGAATGGAAAGGCGACAAAGGTATAGAAATTAACGGGCAAGTCAAGGCCTCGAGTTATGAAAAGTGCGCTTTTCCAAACATTGGAAAATTTTCACCGGTTTTTTCTAAACATTGGAAAAAAACTGTGCCGATCAACTGTCCCGTTTTCTGCAATTCTCTGCTGACCTTTCGTTATTTGTCGATGGCCGGCGAAGGACGTCGGAATTTCGAGAACCATCGTTGACGGTCGCTCGTTGGCTTTCCTGGAGGGCCTGGGTCCACTCGGCCCGGGTAAGGCCTGAACTTAGGGCGAAGCCCGTAGGTCTGGCCAGCGCGTCATGGAAGCCGGACCCACGCAGCTTCGCAGCTGAGTTCCGGCTTTACTGCATCTTAAACCGCTTGGTCATATTCGGCCCTTGAAAAGACCGGAAGGATTAGACTATCCTCACTCATTGTTCTTTGATTTCTTGTTCTAGAGCGTTTAAAAGCGAAATATTGTTTTATCTAAAACGCTCCAAAATTTGTTCGTCGTCATATCACTACGACGCGACCGGTCGTCGTAAGCAAAACGCTGCAAATAAACGTTCGATCATGATTTGAGTGGCTAAGCATAGGGTTATGACCCTTTGTGTACGGTTCATACAGTTCGCACTGTACGAGGCGTATGGCACTCGGCCCTACGAATGGGGCGAAGATCCCGACCGCCAAAAGGCCAACACCAAAGAAGAAGAGACCGATCTAGGCCTCCTCAACGAAGGCATGCGCTTCCGCGATCTCGAAACCGGAACCTTCCTCACCCGCGACCCCATTGGATTCAAGGATGGGCCAAATCAGTACTGTTATGTTCAGTGCAATCCCATTACCCGGTTTGATGCAATCGGTTTGTCAACTAAACGTCCATATCAAGGGGCGAGTCCGAATTATACACATACAGAATATCTTGATAGCGGCGATCCAGGATGGAATCGCGAAGATATCCCAGACGGTGGGCGACAGGTTCAGTTTGGCCAGCCTACTGTTTTTTCCCGTGACTTCTCGAAGAAGAATGGGGGGGAGTGGCAATGGCGATATCCTCAAGGCAGAGAACGTGACTATTTTAATTGGAACCCAGATGGTACAGTAAGCGATCAGCTGCCACCAATTGATTCAGTTGGTATGCACCTTAACAACAGCGAACTTATTGAGTTCTCTGGGAAGGTCGGTTCTTTCTACGAACCTTTAGAGAAATGTGTGAATGTATCTCTTGAGCTAGCTGGCTTTGCCTTGCCTGTTCCTACTCCTGGAAAGACAGCTCTTGCGCGGGCAATCTTTCATGCGACAAAAGGGGCTGTTGAAAATGCTCTGTCACAGAGTGCGGAGAAAGGCAGAGTGGATAAAGAGGAGTTGTTTATAAGCACCTTGGCATCCTTGGGCGGGGGAGTTGCAGGTGATACAGTGAAAGAGCTTTTTGAAAATATGCCGGATGGGATGAAGAAAAAGATCATTGAAACGGTTACCGAGAAAATTGCTGAAACTCCATTTAAGGCTGTAGAGACGCTCTATGAAGAACTCCAAAAAATGGAGGAAGTGGACATTCCTGATCCTGACATCCCTGATCCCGTTATTCCTGATCAGAATAGCAGCTCTTCTAATGATTAATTTAAGGAGAATCCGATGCATAAAAATCTGAAGAACTGGATTCCTGTCAGCGTTGCAATCATTTTGGTGGGGATGTTTTTGCTTCCAAAATTGTATTGGGCGCTATTCCCCGAGCCTCCTAAACCTGGTTTGTTTGGGGATGTCGAGCCTGACCTTGCTGCGTACATAGGCGCACCTGGACGTATGCCGTTTTTCGACGGAACAAAAATGAATTTAGGGGGCTCTGGCTTTCAAGCGTGGGGAACTTGGGCGAGATATGGGGGGGATCCAGTTGATAAAAAATCTTTCTACAAGGTTTCTGTTGTGTTGCAGCACAAATCTTATGGAACCGTTTATACGAAGGAGTTTTATACACGCTATGTTCCCAAAGAGGGTGTGCCTGATGATTTTTGGGATAAGGATATTGCGGAATTCACGTCATATGATGAGAAGAGTCGCACTGCTATCTTTTTAGTCGGCGAGGAGAAATTTGTTTGTACCTTGCCTGAAAAAATATTTCTCCCAGAGGACTCTGAAATCGTAAAAGCCGAGGAATAATCTATGCCGATGGAAATGGATACAATCAGTATTTTTACCATGTTTTGGGTGCCTTCTAGTTTAGGAACTCTCATTCTCATCGCGTTACTTATCCAGTCGTGGATTGCAAGTTCTAAAAAGGACATTTCCGGGAGTCAGTTAAACCTTTCGTTGCTTGGAGTTGTTGCAGTGCTCCAGTTGGGGTTCCCTTTGTATGATGTTTATCATGCTGCTTCAGTTGCCGGAATGGGATGTCTGGAATTTTTGATCGAGAGTGTATGGATTTCTTTTTGGCATCTTTCGGTTTCCAGCCTTTTACTGTTCATCGGCTTTGCTGTTTTGATTGTTCACAATCATCAGCGGGGACTGCTGAAGAAATATCTACCTGTTACTGCATCCTTTATGCTTTTGTTCATCTATAGCGTTTTCCTGTTGATTGCCGGGATTAAGTAACACGGACTCGCTTCAACGGTCTGAGGTCTGAACCGGGGAAGGGGTCATCAGAACGTAACAGTTTAGCGGAATCCGGCGGAGCTCATGAGGTGTCGTTCGTTCCTCATTCCATCCAGAGTGAAAGATCCGCTGTCAAAGTTCGCTTCGTTGGACTTCCCATCCGTCGGGCCTTTAGAACCGTCACCAGACTGAAAGAAAGATCGGTTCCGGTTCCTTCGGAACCCCCATTCTTTCTTCCAGACTGCCTCCGGTTGGCCCTCCTTCGGATCGCATCCGCTCAATGGGTCGGGTGGCGGAGCAAGCGCCACAGACGCTCGGAAAGCACCAGACCCACATAAGAAGTTTTTATGCGTTCGCGCCCGCCTTCGCCTTGCAGGCTTCGGCGCGGCAGGGCGCACGAACCGCCCTTGGCGAATACGCCTTAGTCGGGCTAATCGTCGCATAAAAACCACTTATGTGCGTTTGGTGGCGGTGGATCAAACACCGCTTTCCTCGCTTGCTTTGCGCACGGTCTTGGCGCGGCTCGTTCCTCCCACGCGTCGCCTCAAAAGGGAAGTGCCATCCGGCACAAGGGAATGCGGCCTCATCCTTCGGCCTGAGATCGGTCATGCGACACGTATCGAGTGAGTCAGCGGGGGTGTGCGTGGTCGTGCGGCCTTATGGCCACACATCCCCCGCCCGCCCGGGGCCTTACGCTCGGTTGCGGCCGTGTCTGCTTGCGCAGCCACGAAACCGCGCCCTTCGCTTTCTGGCCCCCCGCTGAGAGGAGAGGGAACGGCTTGGAAGAAATCGTTCAAAGTTCCGGGGATCGTGCGGATGGCGGCGCAAGCCGCCGCCGCATCGAGCCCCTAACCTTGTATAACTACGAACAATTATCCAAAGACGGGGAAAAAATGGTCTGAGGAAAGGGGGGTACACTCCAGTAACACACCCCCCTCAAGTAGTAAAAAATGGATTTTTCCAAGGTCTGGAAAAAATCGTTCCAAGGTTCGGAAAAAGTGGAGCCAATTTTTCCAATGCTCGGAAAAAACTAGGGTGCAGGCTCAGCCTGCTCGGCGGCGTTCTGTTTGATCCATTCGGTAAACTCTGGGTTCGTGCACGAAACGTTCATTTGCGGAAATGTGACGGTCTTGGCCAGTCCGCAGCCCGGACACCAGACGGCATCGATCTCATGACGAAAATCAGGATAGTATGCTTTTTCCGGTGGGGCTTCGCCGGTAAGGGCGACGTGAAAATGTTCATTCTTGTCTCGGCGGTTACGAATCAGCGGCGTGTTACACGCCGGGCAGGTTCCCAGGCTTTCTTTTTCAGCCGCCATCATCAACGAACCTGTAGCGCGTTCTCGATCATCTCGACAACGAACTTCTGCCGCATTCGCGGCAGCTTGGAAACCTGCTCCGCAAGCTGATCGATCCGGGAGGCGGGGCCGCGCCGGGATTTTCGTTGCGTGGTGCCGTCGAGTAAGGCAGCGACACCGATGCCCAATGCGTCGGCTATCGCCGCCACATTACAGGCCGGGACGCGCCGCCTTCCGGTCTCGTAGTCGGCGACGACCTGCTGGCTCTGCCCGACCATCTCACCGAGTCGGGTCTGCGAGAGGCCTTGCTCTCTTCGATGAGTCGCAATCCTTGCGCCGAGTTCTTTCGCGAATTTTTCCGTATCGATCATAACCACCACCGAGAATTCTGTTTCGTTCGCGAGCATCATAACCTCCTTATCTTTAAATCCATATTTTGCGGTTGACGCAGTACCGCATATAGACGTATATGGAGGCAAAGTTATTTTTCACAAATCAACCTTGACGCATTTTAAACGGAGGAACTTTATGCCGCGCATCCCAGAAGAGCAGATCGAGTGGATCAAAAAAGAAACGGATCTCGCGGCCTTGGTGCGAAGCCGGGGAATTGAGCTGAAGCAACACGGCTCCAGGAATCTGATCGGTTGTTGCCCGTTTCATGACGATAACGACCCGTCGTTCGTGGTGACTCCGGCGAAGGGACTTTTCCACTGTCTCGGATGCGGTGCGGCCGGCAATGCGATTCAGTTCGTCGAGCGATTCGACAAAATCAGTTTCCGGCATGCGTTCGAACTGTTGGCCGAAGGAGGGACAGCGGCCTTTGTCGCGGCGGGTTATGCGACGAAAAGCCGATCCGATATCCGACGGCTGGAAAATCCGTTCCATCCGGAGGCGACCGATAGCGAGCTGATGGAGCAGGTGGTCGATTATTACCATGAGCGACTACTCAAAAGCCCGGCAGCCTTGGAGTATCTCGAAGAGCGAGGGCTGAACAATCCCGAGATATTACGGCGCTTTAAAATCGGCTTTGCCGACCGAAGCCTGGGGCTTCGACTTCCGGCCAAGAACCGGACGGAGGGCAAGGCGATCCGCGAACGGTTGCAGAAACTCGGCATCATTCGAGAGAGTGGCCACGAGCATTTTAATGGATCGATCACGGTTCCGATTTTTAACAGCTCCGGCCACGTGTCGGAAATGTACGGGCGGAAGATCCGCAACGACTTGCGGAAGGGAACGCCGTTGCACCTGTACCTTTCCGGTCCGCACGCCGGAATCTGGAATGCCCAAGCATTGGGCTCGCCGGAGGTGATCCTCTGCGAGGCTCCGCTTGATGCGCTGACGTTCGTCACGCATGGTTTTGAAAATACGACGTTCATTTATGGAACGCAGGGCTTTACCGATGAGCTTTTCGAGGCGCTCATCGAGCACAAAGTCCAGACTGTGCGGCTGGCGTACGATAACGACAAAGCAGGGAACAAAGCCGCCGCACGGGATGCCGAGAGACTGGCGGCGGTCGGGATCGAAGTCTATCGAATCAAGTTCCCCCATGGAATGGATGCGAATGAGTACGCTACAAAAGTCCGGCCTGCGCCGCAGTCATTGCAGACGGTAGTTCAAAGTGCAGAATGGATCTCTGGGAAGCATGACACTTCACCCAACATGTCTACGCGCGCGCCTTCTTCTTTAGTTGCTATAGCTGCTAATGAAGAAGCTACTTCTTCCGCGCCGGTTCCAGAGCAGGCTTTTTCCCCGATAGCCGAAGCGCAGCTTCAACAGCTTGGCGAGTACCGGTTTTTAAAGCTCGGTTCTCGTGAATATCGCATCGGCGGACTGGAGAAAAACAACAGCCTCGATGTGATGAAAATTACGCTTCGGCTTCGGGTTGTTGAAAGCAAGGGTCAAGGCTCAGCCTTGTTCCACCTCGATGCTATTGATCTAACCCGCGACGGCGACCGGCGGCGGTTCATTGAGCGGGCGCACGAAGAAACGAGGCTCGAAAAAGAGCTGATCAAGCGCGATCTCGGCAAACTTCTTTTTGCACTGGAGGACGAACAGCAGGCGCGATTGAATGCGGCACTGATAACCAATAACCAACAACCGATCACGGAGCTTTCGAGCGCAGAGCGCGAGGAAGCTCTTGCCTTTTTGAAGTCACCCAACTTGATTGAACAAATCGAAGACGCGTTTGATCAGTGCGGACTCGTTGGCGAAAACCCCAATCGTTTAGCTGCTTATCTTGCCTGCACGTCGCGGAAGTGTCCGCGACCGCTGGCCGTGATTATCCAGAGCACGAGCGCGGCGGGTAAATCGACGCTGATGGATGCGGTACTGGCCATGTTCCCGAATGAGGAGCAGATCAAGTACAGCGCGATGACTGGACAGAGCCTTTACTATCTCGGCGAAACCAATCTGAAACACCGTATCCTCGCCATCGTCGAGGAAGAGGGCGCGGAGAAAGCATCCTATGCTTTGAAGCTCCTGCAGTCGGAAGGCGAGCTGACGATCGCCAGCACGGGCAAGGATGCGCACACCGGACGGATGGAAACGCAGGAATACCACGTCGAAGGGCCGGTGATGATCTTCCTGACGACCACGGCCATCGACATCGATGAAGAACTGCAGAACCGTTGCTTAACTCTCACGGTCGATGAATCCCGCGAGCAGACCGAGCGCATCCACGCCCTGCAACGGCAAGCCAGAACCCTTGACGGGTTACGCTTGCGCCGCCGCCGGACGAAGATGCTCGCCCTGATGCAGAACGTACAGCGGATGCTTGAGCCGGTGGATATCGTCAACCCCTGGGCGGATCAGTTGACCTTTACCACCGGACGTACCCGGACGCGGCGCGACCATGAAAAATATCTGACGCTGATCGATACGGTTGCGCTGCTTCACCAACACCAGAGAACCAAAAATCAGGTGTCAGAAAACAAGGGTCAGCCGGGAGGTGAGTATATCACCGTTACTCTCGAAGACATCGAGCTGGCCAACCGTCTTGCGCCGGAGCTTTTGGGTCGCTCCCTCGATGAGCTTCCGCCGCAGAGCCGCCGACTGCTCGAAGCGGTTAAACAAATCGTGCGCGCCCGTTGCGGTGAGGAACAAATGGATCAAAGCACCGCTTTGTTTAGTCGCCGTGAAGTACGCGACCAGCTGGGCTGGAGCGTCACCCAGATCCGGGCGCACCTTGAACGCTTACGGGAACTCGACTACATCACCGCACGGTGCGGCCGTCCGGGAAGCGCGTTTCAATATGAACTGCTGACCGACTGCCGCGAGCCCGGCGGTCCCGAGCCTATTGGCCTGCTCGATGTAGGAAAACTAAGAGTACGACAGCAACCTGTCGGGAAAAAAGCCAACCTGTCGGGGGGGTGTCGGGAGGGTGCCCGACAGGTTCAACCCGTTGCAAAGAAGCCACTTAAGCGCAACCTGTCGGCCTGTTCGGTTCGCACATCAGGGACGCCGGTTTTAGCGGGGTCGTAGTCGTGGCAAAGCACCGCGGATATAAAACCGCCGCAGCCACTATGCGCGGGCGCGATCCGGCGCACTACGGCGGCGCGGAAAAAGCCGCCGACCACTTCAACCGCAACGGCCAAACCTTGGCCGTCTGCGTCGATGACTACCTCGATGGAATGAAGGTACTCAATCGTACCGAGTGCGCTCAAAAAAGCTGGCGCGGACAGCTCGCCCCGTTCCTTCAGTGGACGGATGAACGCGACCTGATTTATCCCGAGCAGATCACCCGTTCAATCCTTGAAAGCTATCAGCGGCACCTCTACCACTACCGCAAGAAAAACGGAAAGCCTCTGAGCGTCAATACCCAGCGCGATCGGCTCGGATGCGTTAAAAGCCTCTTCGCCTGGCTCTGCCGCAAACGCCGACTCGAAGCCAATCCGGCCAGCGAGCTGGATCTGCCGAAACCTGAAAAGCGGCTTCCGGAAGAAGCCTTAAGCCGGTCGGAGGTGGAAACCATTCTTTCGGTTCCCGACATCACCGATCCGCTCGGCATTCGTGACCGGGCCATTTTAGAACTGTTCTATTCCACCGCCATCCGACGCGCTGAAATGGCGCATCTTACCCTTTCGGATCTGAATCAGGAAAAGCGGATCCTCTGGGTGCGAAAAGGGAAGGGGAGAAAAGACCGCGTCGTTCCGGTGGGTAGTCGCGCCTTGCTGTGGGTCGAAAAATATCTCGATGCAGTCCGGCCTCTACTCGTTGCGACGGTTGACGAACACGCCCTTTTCCTTAGCGGCTACGGTCATCCATTCGAGCCCGATGCGCTTGGCCACACCGTCACCCGCTATATCCGTGCCGCCGACATCGGCCGCACAAAAGGCAGCTGTCATCTGCTCCGGCATACGTGCGCAACGCACTTGCTGGAGGGCGGGGCGGACATCCGATATATCCAGCAGCTTCTCGGACATGAAAGCCTGGAGACCACGGCGATCTATACCGCCGTCAATATCACGCAGTTACAAGCCGTTCATGCGCAGTGTCATCCTGCTGAACGGTAGTGAAGCATCCTCGATCCTTCGGGACGGCGGAGCAGGGCGGGAAAGAAGCCTAATCGTAGGCGTTGCGGCGGTGGGACACCTTAACGACCAGCACGATCATTTTCTGATCTTCCATGCGGCAGATGATCCGGTAATCCCCGACCCGGTAACGCCACAGTCCGGCAAACTCATGTTTAAGGGGTTTTCCGAAGCGGCAAGGATCATCTGAACCGGCAATGCGTTCATCAAGATAGTCGAAAATACGGCGTTGGTGTTCTTTCCCCAGACGGGAGAGTTCCTTTAACGCTCTGGGATCAAACTCATAGTCCCAGTTCACGCTTGGCCTTTCCGGAAGAGATTGCCGGTTGCGGATGTTCCATCCGGTGAAGAGCCGTGTAGGCATCTTCCATATCTTCGAGATGTTCGAGGATGGCTTCCCGTGCGTAAAAGGTTTTTGTGCGGCCTGTACGTTTTGCCAGACGCGTCAGTCGTTGCTCGGTTTCTTCGTTTAATCGTATCGCTAACATAGAGATAGGATAGCATGATATACGTGTATAGCAACTATAGAATCTGGGTGTAAAATTGGAAATAAACCCCTTCCGTTCACCCAGCCGTTCGGCTAAGCTGTGCTCTGTTTTAACTGTTCTTTTACAATTTAAATATGACTGCTTCCAGCGTCTGGAAAATCTCCGACACGTTCTGAAAAACCGCGTCTGGATTTTTTTTCGGTCCTTCAGGAAATAGCGTCTGGGTTTTGCTTCCTAAGTCGTTGAACTGCACTAGGAAATCCGACCTTCTACTACGACAACCGTGTCGGAACACACCTAGTTCGCACTGTACGAGGCGTACGGCACTCGTCCATACGAATGGGGCACCGATCCCGACCGCCAAAAAGCCAACACCAAGGAAGAAGAGACCGGTTTAGGGCTCCTAAACGAAGGCATGCGCTACCGCGACCTCGAAACCGGCACCTTCCTAACGCGAGACCCCATCGGCTATATAGACGGTCCGAACCGTTACTGTTATGTCCGTTGTAATCCAATTATGATGTTCGATCCATTTGGTCTTAAGGTCGAAGATATGGATGAAGATACTCAGGAGTGGTGGGATGATCATAAAGGTGATCAATCCTACCAAGATTTATACGACTATTTAGATGATCCGGATGATGAGTTCTATACAATCCGGTATGATATGGAAAATGAGAGTTGGAGCATTACTTTATCTGCTAAGGATGCCAGTGGAGAGTCTACGGACATTACTTTTTGGGAAATCCATAAGTTTCAAAACTTTGAGAGTGATGAGTATCAGGCTCATGATGCGCGTTTTATGAATACAGCTGTTGATTTCTTTCGCAATACCGATTCGTACACCGGAGGACAGGCCGCAGGGATGCCTGGCTCAAAATTGGAGCCAGATATGCTTAAATCTATGGCTCTAACAGAAAGTGGTGGTACTGCTGGAGATCCAAAAGGGCAGTGGTGGACTGATCCAATGACAATCAACGGTTCTGATCCTGGGAAGTATAAACCGGATCTTTCGCCTGCCGGAGACGCTTCCGCAAATATTAAACGAGCCACAGAATATCTGACCAGAAAAGGGTTTGGGGATTCTGGTCAACCGATTCGAAATAGACCGGCGGGAACTTTCGATGGGTGGAAGACGGCATTAGAGAAATACAACATGAATAAGAGTATCAAATCTGATGGGAGATATCACTATCAGCACTATCCGGAAAAGATTCTCGAAAGAGCGGGTAATCCAACTAAACACGTTCCACTAGAGATTAGGTAGTGCCAATGAAAAATATAATGATTACAGTTATAGTGATGATCCTTTATGCTACCTCAATAGCTGACATTACGAAGATTGATGCAGTGAGCAAAGGTTCTTTAGATTGGGATGTTGATATACACTCAAATGGGGTTTGTAAGGAGTCCGTTCTTCTATCAAAAGGGGTCATTATAGACGTCGTTTTTGAAGAGTTTCAGAACGGAAATGGTTCGATGTCAATTGATGGTCAGATTTTTTTTATCTTTGATAACCACGGGGATGGTGCCTCATACAATAATGGATTGTTAGATGTTCAGTTCATTGATTTGGACGACGATGGATTTCTGGATCTTATATGTAGCGGTGTAGTGGAGTTTACTGGTGAAATTGATCAGGAAGTCTATGAGAAAGAGAGTGTAGTTTTTATTTATATCTATAACCAAATGCAAAAAAAGTATGCTCTGAAATATAAAAAAGCCTCGTTTGATTTAGAAGCTGCTGGAGATTCAAGCAATCAATGGTGGACTCGGTTTTATTCAATGGATAAATATGAGAAGTTTCGAAAACTTGACGAAAAAAAGGACAATGAGAACTGACGTGAGAAGGAGAAGGGTCAGCCCGGAGAAGGGTCAGCCCGCACATTGCGTCATTCTGATGATTAACCATCACCTATGCGCCCAACCAAGCGCCCTTCGCCCCCAGCCTTTCATCTGGATTTCATTCGTGCCTCACAGGAAAAGGGTCAGAGTACCAGCTTTAGTCAACCCTGATTATTGAGTTTTGTTTTGGGCATGGCGGGTGCGTCTCCGCTGAAGAGCGGCTTTTTTTCATGGGCGTATTTTCCGTCTGTTCTGGCG
>Ga0307990_1001883_pt1 | contig 17260 bp, 17 predicted proteins | sample EllFjometagen129_FD_203168 | JGI IMG/M metagenome (GOLD analysis project Ga0307990, IMG submission 203168) | Marine microbial communities from Ellis Fjord, Antarctic Ocean - #129 | ecosystem: Environmental > Aquatic > Marine > Unclassified | place: Southern Ocean | collected 2014-10-08
GGAATGCTTGAGGAAAGTCAGTCAGCTGTTGTGGTGTAGAGTTTGTTGGATTCTTTAATGATGAATGAGTCGTCCCAATCGTTGTTTGCTTGTTTTGATTGTATCGATTCGATGAGTTTTTTGAGTCCACTTTCTAGTTTATAGGCTAGAGCATCCATTTTTTCAAACTGCTCTTCTGTAATGTTCCGGTGGATAGAGTCAACGGATGCGATTTGTTGTGATGAGATATGGTTCAGTTCGTAAGGGAATTTTTTGAATACTGACCAGATTCGAATGTAGAGCTCCCGTGCATCCTGCCAAACTCGCAGTTGCATGTAGCCTCGGTTGATATCTTTTCTCTGTTCCATTATTCCCACATTCCAACATTCCATTCTCCTATAGGTTTGAGCCGCGCCAGTGCAGTTTCTGGCGCAGGACGGAAAAGTAGCTGTAATCCGGCGGATAAAGGAAGAAGGCCGGTTTTTCACTGCGGGTGATTCGTACAATGTCGCCCGGGGAAAGTTCTTCGACATCCTGTCCATCAACAGAGAGGATTAGCGCTTTATGCGAGGCCTTCACAGAAATTTCAATAATGCTGGAGCCGGGGATTACCAGCGGTCGGTTGCTTAGGGTGTGCGGGCAAATCAGATTGATGCCGAAAGCGTTGGTGCCGGGTTGCAGGATCGGCCCGCCGGTTGAAAGGGCGTGGCCGGTGCTCCCGGCCGGGGTGCTGACAATTAGTCCGTCGCAGGCGAAGGAGCTGATCGGCTCTCCGTCGATCGTCAGGTCGAGTGTAACGATGCGTGAGGAGCCACCGAAGCCGATGACTGCGTCGTTGAGAACCCGGAGGGCGGGGCCGGTGTTCCCGTCGTGCACAACGGCACAAGTTGCGACCATTCGCGCTGCGGAGGTGCAGTGCTCGGACTGCAACGCATCGAGTGCCTCCTCCAGATTGTCTTCACTGACCGCGGTCAGGAATCCGAGACTGCCGAGGTTGATTCCAAGGATTGGAACGGTTGCGCCTTCAAGGAGTTTGGCGCAAAACAGCACGGTGCCGTCGCCGCCCATGGAAAGTAGAACATCGACCGTAGATGCGAATTGGTTAAAGTCGATTACCGTGGCGGAGGGCAGGTGTTTGGCCGAAGCTTGATCTGCGAACAGAGACCAGCCCAGCTTGTCCGCTTTGTGCACGAGCCGTTCGAAAACGTCTGCGGCATGCGGGCGTTTAGAGTTTGCAATAACGCCGACTTTTTTCATGCCGTCGATTGTTACCGCGACCCTTCGGGCGCACAAGGATTATTTAAACGCATCCGCATCAAAATGAGGGTGACAGCCTGTGAGTGTAAATTTGCGAGGGGCTTCTGCCGGGGTGGATCGGTTTTCCCAAGGGTTGGAACTTTTTGTTCCATTTTTTTCAATGTTCGGAACTTTCGGATTTTTGAATTCGCTCATCGTTCCGGATTTCGGTATTCATAAGCCTGTTTTTCTGAAGGAACCCCTATGCTTGCAAAACGAATTATACCTTGTCTCGATGTCACCGGCGGCCGTGTGGTCAAAGGCGTGCAGTTTGTCGATCTGATTGACGCGGGCGATCCCGTCGAATGCGCCAAAGCCTACGAGGCGCAGGGCGCGGATGAATTGACCTTTCTCGATATTACCGCTTCGAGCGATGGCCGTGAAACGATGGTCGACATTGTGCGCCGCTGTGCCGAGCAGGTCTTTATGCCGCTCACCGTAGGCGGCGGTATTCGCACTGCCGCTGATGTGCGCAAGATGCTCAATGCCGGGGCCGACAAAGTTTCTTTCAACACCGCCGCCATCACCCATCCGGACATTCTTAACGAATGTTCCGAACAGTTCGGTGCTCAGTGCACCGTGCTGGCGATCGACGCGCGCCGTAACGATGCCAACGATCCGTCTAAAGGGTGGAAAGTTTTCACGCATGGCGGACGCAACCCGACGGAGCTCGACGCCGTTGAGTGGGCGATGGAAGGCGTTGCCCGCGGAGCCGGGGAGATTTTGCTCACCAGCATGGATGCCGACGGCACTAAAGACGGTTACGATCTGGAGCTGACCCGCGCGGTGTCCGACGCGGTCGGTGTGCCGGTCATTGCTTCCGGAGGCGCGGGTACGGTTGACCACATGGTCGATGCCGTCACCAAAGGCCACGCCGATGCCGTTTTGGCCGCCTCCATCTTCCATTTTGGTGAATTTACCATCCGCGAAGTCAAAGAGCAGATGCGCGCTAAAGGAGTGACCGTAAGGTTGTAATGCCCTGCTTTTTTTCCACATGGGAAAGTGAATGTTTTGTTATTGGCGTTTATTCGCATCCATTCGCGGTTCCAATCTAAAAACAGAAGGGTTGGCATGGCGGGCAGGGGATGTGTATATTCCCTCTCAATCCTAATCTCACTTTCAATCCTAATCTTAATCGTACTTCTAACTTTAATCCTGCTGTTAATCCTAATCTCCTAAGGAGTTTCCCATGTCATTTGAAAGCGGCTCCGTGAGCCTTCGCATGTTTTACGTTCCCAAAGAACTGCCAGACGATATTCTGGAGAAGTTCGCTGAGCACACCATCGGCTCCGTCGACACATTACGCGACGAAGAAATCCACGGATGGGTCGGCCCTCGTCATCTGCTCGATCGCGAAATCTCCGAGGAAACCGCTCTGCCCGGCGGTTACTTGCGCCTGACGCTGTCGCAGGCCCAACGCAAAATCCCGACTGCGCTGCTTCGCGCCGAGTGTCGCATCGAAGAAATGGTCTGGATGGCCGCCGAACAGCGCGATTACATCAACCGCCAGACCCGCAGCGAAATCAAAAAAGAGGTGTCCGACCGCCTGTTGCCGGAGATGCCGCCGACACTCAAGGGAGTCGACTTCGTCTACGACCGCTCGCACGGAATGCTCTATTGCACTGCTATGTCCGAAACACAGCTCGACGTCTTTTTGGTCAACTTCACCTCAATTGTTGGGGTTCAACCGATTTCCGCCGATCCCGCAGCAATGGCGTGGCAACTGGCGCAGAGCCGCACCGACAGCTGGCATTCTCTCGGCTTTGCCGCCGACCAGTGGGCCGACTGCGCACCGGGTCGCGAATTTTTGATGTGGCTTTGGTTCATGTCCGAAGCCAAAGGCGGTGAAGTGAACCTGACCGAAAGCGGTCCGTTCGCTATGCTGGTGGAAGGCCCGCTTCAGTTCGATCAGGAAGAGCAGGGCGAAATCGTCATTCGTAAAGGTGAACCGATGGTTAGCGCCGAAACGCGCGCCGCGCTGCTTAGCGGCAAAAAGCTGCGTCGCGCCAAATTGACCCTCGCCCGTGGCGAGGAAATCTGGAACTGCACCCTCGATGCCGACGAATTTATAATCCGCGGCCTCAAACTACCCAAAACCGAGGCTTATGATGTGCTCGGCAAGTTCACTGAACGCATGGAATTTCTTGAAATTTTCCGCGTCGCCTTCGGCGAGCTTTACAAACAGTTTGTTGAACAGCGCGACAACGATGCCGACCGCGAAATCCTCCGCACCGAAATGCGTGAATGGATTCGCTCCCGCCCCGCCCGTAAAACGGAGGATTAAGACAGGAACGGTTTACTCTGCACTGCTAGCCGGAATTCCTTGGTTTTTGTGCACGGTTGCCTTTGTGATTTCTTGCTCGGCATTAACTAAATAGCGGCTGTTTTAACAAGACAATTGCCACTCCCGCTGGTCGTTGCCGCATATCCATGCGGTCTCTCTCGACTTCGTCTCGGGTGACAACAAGATTATGAGATTGGATTAGGAAAAATAATCAGATTGTCCATCATCTCGTAAAACCTCTTTCGTTGCGGCTGTGCCGCGCTAGGTCTTTGCGTGGGAAATGATCCAGTTGCTTTCCACTGGTTGAAAAAAATCCATCACGTTTGAGCATATATTTAACCAGGTTGCTGGTCTCGCGGAATTTGGAACGCGTCGGGGATCCTGCGACGAACATCGCAGAAGACATTATCTATCTCATTAACGGAGTGATTGTGCGTCATCCGGTGCTCGACGAAGAGGATTAATTTCCTGTAGAAAGGGCGATATGACTTCGAGCAAGCACATCTTAATCATTGAGGATGAAGAAGATATCCGCGAACTGGTGCGCTACAACCTGGAACGTGAAAAGTTTAAAATAAGCGAAGCGGAATCCGGGGAAGTGGGGTTGGAATCAGCCGTGCGGGAGTTGCCCGATTTGATTTTGCTCGACTTGATGCTGCCCGGCAAAGACGGTATGCAGATCTGCCGCGAGCTTAAACAGGCCGGCGTGACACGGGATATTCCGGTCGTGATGATGACTGCCCGTGGCGAGGAGAGCGATATTGTCGCCGGTCTGGAACTTGGTGCGGAGGATTATGTGGTTAAACCGTTCAGTCCCAAAGTGCTGGTTGCCCGTGTAAAAACGGTTCTGCGCCGCAAATTGGTTACTCCGCCGACGTCTAGTGATGATGTGTTGAAGATTTATGATCTGTGCATTCATCCCGGCCGTCACGAGGTGACGGTAAAAGAAAAACCAATCTCTCTGACCGCCAGCGAATTCGGCGTTCTTCATTTTCTGGCCCGTCGGCCCGGTTGGGTATTCACCCGCTATCAAATTGTCGATGCCGTCCACGGTGAGGATTATCCTGTCACCGAACGCTCCGTAGATGTGCAGATTGTCGGGTTGCGTAAAAAAATGGGCAAAGCGGGTGAGTACATTGAAACCGTTCGTGGAATTGGCTACCGGTTTAAAGATACGGAATAATAGAAAGGTGGAATGATGGAGTAGTGGAGTTGTAGAATTTTGGAGCCCCCAATATTCCAATCATCCTGTATTCCACCAATCCAATCTTGTTATGCAAGTGAAACGTATTTTCTGGAAACTGTATCCAAGCTATCTGATTGTTACGCTGTTGGCTTTGGTCGCGGTGTATCTCTTTTCGTCATCGGCGATCATTCGTTTTAACGAACAGCAAACGGCTCATCATCTAACCGAGCAGGCGTTCTTTGTTGAAGAGATAACCCGTGGTCTGTTTCAGTCTGCCGAACTGCACGGATTGCAAGATGTCTCATCGGTTTTTGGGTCGAAAACAACGGCACGGATTACCCTGATCACTTCAGATGGAACCGTTGTCGGAGATTCCGAAAAGTTCGCCGAAGAAATGGGGAACCATAGAGGCCGGCCGGAAATTTCAGATGCACTGATTGGAAAGGTTGGCTCGGCGGTTCGGTATAGCAACACGTTGCGAGAAAAAATGATGTATGTTGCCGTCCCGGTGATGGGCGACAATGGCGTCGTTGGGGTTGTGAGAACCGCGTTGCCTCTTACGGAAATTGATCAGATCATCGGCGCGGTGCAGAGTCGTATTATTGTTGGCGGAATTATTATTCTCTTGCTGGCAGCGTTGCTCAGTCTGGTTGTATCCCGTCGAATTTCCCGTCCGCTTGAACGGATTAAGGAGGGTGCCAAGCGGTTCGCCGACGGCGACTTTTCTTATCGGCTTCACACCATTGGGTCCACAGAGATTACCTCCCTCGCTGAAACCATGAATCAAATGGCCGAGCAACTCGAAGACCGCCTGCAGACCGTCATTAAAGAGAAAAATCAGCGCGAAGCCATTCTCTCCAGTATGGTCGAAGGCGTTCTGGCGGTCGACACGGCTGGCAACATCATTAGTCTCAATAAAGCTGCCGCAAAATTCTTCCAGGTCGTTCAACCGGAGACGGCTCCGGGCCGCAGTATCGAAGAGGTTTTCCAGAACGCCAAACTGCAGAAATTTATCGGCTCTGTCTTGAAGGGGCAGGAAACCCGCGAGTGTGAGCTGACCGTTCAGCAGAGTGAGGTCTATCACCTCCAGGCACGAGGAGCCAACCTGCTGGGCGTGCAGGGCGTGCGCATTGGCGCTGTCGTGGTCTTTAACGATGTCTCCCGGTTGCGCCGCCTTGAAAACCTGCGAAGCGATTTTGTAGCCAATGTGTCCCACGAGCTCAAAACCCCGATCACATCAATTAAAGGCTTCATCGAAACGCTGCTCGACGGCGCGATGAATGATCCGGTTGAATCCAACCGCTTCCTCAAAATTGTTGCCAAACACGCCGACCGGCTCAATGCCATCATTGACGACTTGTTGACACTCTCCCGGTTGGAGCAGGGCGGCATAGAAGAGATGGAGATGCAGCCGGTTGGATTTGCCGAGCTCATGAGTTCCGCCGTTGAAGTATGTGCTCATCGGGCCGCAAAAAAAGAGATCGCCATTCAGATCGAGTGTCCTGAGAATTTGACTGTCCATGTGAATCCGCCGTTAATTGAACAGGCGCTGATCAACCTGATCGGCAACGCCGTCAAATACAGTCTGCCGGGTAAAATCGTCACGGTGCGCGCAGCGACCGAGCAGGACGGAATCATTCTGTCGGTTGCGGATCAGGGATACGGTATCGAGTCCGAACATCTGGAACGGTTGTTCGAACGGTTTTACCGGGTCGACAAAGGCCGCAGTCGCCAGGAGGGTGGTACGGGCCTCGGGCTTGCCATCGTCAAACATATTGCGCAGGCTCACGGTGGTTCTGTATCGGTGAAAAGCGTCTTCGGTGAAGGCTCCACCTTTTCCATTTTTATCCCAGTCTCTTGATCTTCCCGGGCATCATGCCCCATGACTAGTTGCTATTGAACAGCTAGCTTTAGCAGACCGTGAGCTAGTATAGAATTCGGTTGCCGGAGCTGATAAACTTTTCCTTTTTTTTGAATAAAATTTCGGTTCAATAGTTTTTTCAGATGTCGACTTAGAGAAGAGGTTGTCATTCCCGTTTTTTTAATTAATGAATTAAAGGATTCATCCGAGACCGCTAGACACCGGACAATTTGAATGCGGCGTTCATTTGTAAATGCGGTTGCCTTACGGATGACTGTTTGAAATGAAACCTTTTTGTTCTGACACTCTTTGAGTGCAGGGAGGAGAATTTTTGCGCAAAAGGTTTCGGGTCGGAGAACAGGCTTATAGATAACCTTCAGCTTGCCGCGCTTCGGGGTAATAAGTTCTTTGTCTGCCAGCGCCTGCAGTTGATTGCTGGCATTTGGTGCGCTAATCCCTGCCTGAAGTGCTAAATCTTGAACACAGAGTTCTTCATCTTCAAACACACTCCATAAAAGTTGAAGTCGGGTTGACTGGGCAATGGTTCTGCAAATTTGAGTAACGGCTGTTTGATGAGTATTCATATTATTCCCTCCCTATATATTATACCTTTAAAGATATGATATTTTGTGAAGATCGTCAATGGGACGGATGAATCCTTTTTAGGTGATGGGGGAGTCGTTCTGTTTTCCAGAGTTTGGAAAAACTCTATCGACCTGCTAGAGTTTCCTTTCATGAGAAAACAACCCCCAGAGCCAGATGTGTGGAAATATGACCTTGCCGACGGTTGGGTGGCGCTTGCCGGACGCACAGATACCGACAACGATCGCCTTAGTCTGAAAACCGCTGCCGCGAACGACCTGTGGTTTCATGTGCATGGATTGCCCGGCAGCCACGTCATCCTGCGTGGGCCAGAGGGCGAAAAAGCCGACATCGCGATCATCAAAGCTGCCGCGGCTATCGCGGCCTGGCACAGCAAAGCGCGTAACGCCGGTACGGTTCCTGTTTCCTGCACCGAAGCCAAGCATGTTTCTAAGCCGCGCGGCGCCAAACCCGGCACCGTCCATATCAAACGCGAGAAAACAATTAAAGTCCGCCCCGCGCTTCCGGATCAATCCAATTGAGGTTTCTAATGTTGACGCCGTCGACAGAAGTCGGAATAAGTTTGTAGGAAAACTAAATTGATCAAAATCTATGATTGATCCGGTTCGGGTCATTTGTTTGATCAGAATAATTTCTGACAGACCTGAGGTATTCCAAAAGTAATTTTTGTATTCTTGCCGAAAGCGCAGCGCAAATAATTTTTCGCAGGAAAATAACGAGAAAAACGAGTGGTTCAAAGAAGCGAGGCGGCAAAAAGTCGGGCGCAGGCTCAGCCTGCTTTTCAATGTTTGAAAAAACTGGCCACCGCTTTTGATTTCCACTTTTGTTATTAATCCGTAAGCTCCCGTCTTTCGACTTTTAGACATTATACATTTAGATTTTTTTTCTATGATTGATTTCATCCAGGTCAGCAAGCAATTTGGCACTCAGGAAGTGCTGGAGAATGTCTCATTCCGCATTAATTCGGGCGAGCATGTCGGAGTGGTCGGCCCCAACGGGGCGGGTAAAAGTACGATCTTCAGCCTGATCACCGATGAGCTTTCCACCGATAGCGGCGAAGTTGGACTCCCCAAAAATATACGGATCGGTCATTTGCATCAGCAACTTCATGCTCACGCGCAGGACGGCTCTGTCCTTAAATATACCGTCAATGCGATCCCGGAACTCAAAACGATAGAGGCTGGAATTCATCAGCTGGAGAATGACCTTAAAGAGGTGTCTGGCGAGGAGCAGGAAAAGATGCTCCACCGGCTAGGCGACCTGCAACACGAATTTGAACACCTCGGCGGCTACGACATGAAAACGCGTGCCGAAGTTGCCCTGAGTGGGCTCGGTTTTAAAGAGAGCGAATTCAATAACCCGTTTAAATCGTTCAGCGGCGGATGGCAGATGCGCGCCGAGCTGGTGCGCACGCTGATTGCTCAGCCCGATATTCTGATGCTCGACGAACCGTCCAACTATCTCGACCTGCCGGCGGTGGAATGGTTACAGCGCTTTTTGCGCGGTTTTGAAGGTACCATGCTGCTCATCTCGCATGACCGCTACCTGCTCGAAAACCTCACTGACCGCACGCTCGAAATCAGCGGCGGGCGGGCCGTGAAATATTCCGGCGGCTACACCTATTACCTCAAAGAGCGCGAGCAGCGCCATTTGCAGCAGGCCGCCGCTTACCGTAACTACAACGAGCAGAAAGAGCATCTCGAAAGCTTTATTCGCCGTTTCCGTGCTCAAGCCACGAAAGCTTCTCAGGTGCAAAGCCGCGTCAAAATGCTCGAAAAGCTCGAGGTGGTGCGCGCGCCGGCCTCTGGAACGGGTCTTTCTAAATTGCGCATCCCGCCGCCGCCGCACTGTGGCGCGCAGATCATGTCGGTCGAGAACATGAGCTTTTCCTACGACGAAAAGCGGCAGATCTTGCGTAATGTGAATCTCGATATCGGCCAAGGACAGAAAATTGCGCTGGTCGGGTTTAACGGCATGGGTAAAACCACGCTGCTACGCGTGCTGGCCGGCGCGCTGACTCCGAAGGAGGGCACGCTGAGGGCAGGGCACAAGGTGGTGCTGGGTTATCAGTCGCAGGACTTTGCCGAAACCATGCCGCCCAATCAAACTTTGCTCGAAATTGTCCGTTCGGCCAACTCCGTCGTGCCGGAGCGCGAAGTGCGCGGACTGCTCGGCTCATTCGGTTTCAGCGGCGATGCTGTTACCAAAAAATCCAGCGTCCTCAGCGGGGGTGAAAAAATACGCCTTGCCTTCGCTCGTATCTTTATCAACCCGCCCAACTTCCTGCTGCTCGACGAGCCCACTACCAACCTTGACATTCAGGGGCGCGAGGCGCTTGAAAACGCGATCCGGGACTACAAAGGTACTGTCTGCTTTGTCAGTCATGATGTCGCTTTTGTGCGCGGCGCGGCCGATCACATCATTTCTGTCGCCGACACCGCCGTTACCGTATTTCCCGGCGACTACGACTATTATCTAGAAAAAACAGAGAAACTTGAAACTAGAAACTTGAAACTTGGAAAAGCGGTTCCAATCTCCAATCCCCAATCGGCAATCAGCAATCCCAAGGCGGCGCGTGCCGCGCGGGCGAAGGAGCGGGAGGCGCAGAAACATCTGCGTAAGCTGGAAACTGAAATGGAAAAATTTCAGGCAGAACAAGAGGCGCTGAATGTGCAGATGGCCTCCGGTGATCCCGATCTCGACTTTGCCGAACTCGGCATTCAGCTTTCGCGGATTATTAAAAAACTAAACGCCGCGGAAGCGCACTGGCTCGAAGAAGCCGATCGTTTCGCCTGACTGGCTTATTTTGCGTGCTCGAAAATTCTTTTTGCACATTCTGCTTTATCGAGTGAACCCCAGTTTTCTAGACGTTGGAAGTCTATCCATGTAAAGGTGCCGGTTTCGGCGCCGAGCGTGGCAGGGGTGTTGAGCACAATGCCATCTAGATTCTTTTTCTCGAGCTTATCTTTGGCTTTGGCTTCGCCGTTGTGTGTTTGTAGCGCGAAGCCAATCGCAATCTGATCATCTCGTTTGTTGGCGCACAGCGTGGCCGCGATGTCAGGCGTCGGGCGCAATTCAACTGTTAGATTCGTTCCAAGCTTTGGAACTTTTTCGTTCGATTTTTCCAAGGGTTGGAAATCTGCGACCGCGGCGGCGAAAATGATAATGTCCGCCGTGGAGAATTGGGTCTGTGCGGCGGCCAGCATCTCTTCGGCGGAGGTGATTTCCTGAATTCGTAGATGCGGCGTCCTTACCGCGTTTTTCTGACTGTTGTGATGCGGTGGGGACACCGCATCTACGTTGGGAAGATTTTCCTGCGGAACCGGGCCGGAAATGAAATCGACTTCCAATCCTTGAGAAACCGCTTCTTCGGCGAGCGCTTTGCCCATTTTGCCGGAGCTGGCGTTGCCGATAAAACGGACCGGATCGAAATATTCGTGCGTCGGTCCAGATAGAATCAAAACAGTCTTCATAGTCTTACTCTTACTCTTAATCAGGCTCATAATCCGCATCCGGGAGAGGATTGAGATTAAGAGTATGATTAGGATTATGAGGGGAGATGTCGATTAATCGCTTCGAGAATTGCGGCGGGTTCTGTCATGCGTCCTGCGCCGGTGGTGCCGCAGGCCATCAGGCCGGTTTCGGGGCCGAGGCGTTTCCAGCCGCGTTTTTCCAGAGTCTGGACGTTTTCCTGCACGACCGGGTTGTCCCACATTTGTGAGTTCATGGCTGGACAAAAAAGTTTTGGACAGTTAACGGAAAGTGAAAGCGCGCTGGTGGAAACAATGTCGTCGCCAAAGCCAGTTGCAAGCTTGCCGATGATGTCCGCCGTGGCGGGTAGCACGATAAACAGGTCGGCTTCGGTAGCGGGGTAGAGGTGAGGGTAGAGCTGGCCCTTATCTGTCGGATTTGCGGGAAACAGCTCGGTACGCACTTCTTTTTGCGACAGTGCCGCAAAGGTGAGCGGCGTAACAAACTGGCAGGCTGCAGGCGTCATTGCCACTTGCACGTCGTGTCCAGCCTGTTTCAACGCGCTAACGACGCTTGCGGCTTTATAGGCCGCAATGCCGCCGGTGATTCCTAGGAGGATTCTCTTCATGATAGGTTGGGCAGGATGCATCCTGTCCCTACACGTCCATCACTTCCGCCTCTTTGGCGGAGAGTATGTTATCTATTTTTTTGATGTGGGTATTGGTCAGCTTCTGGGTTTCTTCGAGACCTTCATCGCGGTCGTCTTCAGTGATGGTGCTGTCTTTCTGGAGTGCTTTAAGTTGGTCGTTGGCTTCGCGGCGGACGTTGCGCACGGCGACGCGCTGCTCTTCGGTGGTGCGACCGGCGACTTTAACGAGGTCTTTGCGACGTTCTTCACTGAGTTCCGGAATCGGCACGCGAATGAGGCGGCCGTCGTTCATCGGGGTGATGCCGATGTTGGCGGCAGTAATTGCTTTTTCGATGGTAGCCAGCGAGGAGGGGTCGAACGGGCTGATGACGATCAGGCGCGGCTCCGGTGTGGAGATGTTGGAGATGTCGCGCAGGCGACTGGCGCTACCGTAATAATCGACGGTGATATTTTCCACCAGGCTCGGGCTGGCTTTGCCGGTGCGCAGTCCGCTCAGCTCCTGCTGAAGGAACTCAACGCATTTGTCCATTTTATCTTCAGCGGCTAATAGAACTTCGGTACTTGATTCCATAATGATCTCCTTCGTCGATTTAAACTTAAATTCTAATCTTTAAATCCTAAATAAATTAAAATCTAAGATCCGAAACAATTCAGTAGTTAGATATTCGGATCTAGGATTTTCGGCACTGGCCGGTTAGTGGCTGACCTTGGTTCCTGCGTCTTCTCCCCGGAAGACCCGCAGGATTTCGCCCTCCTCAAAAAAGTTAAATACGACAATCGGGATGTCGTTTTCCATGCAAAGCGAGAAGGCTGCGGCGTCCATGATTTTGAGCTGTTTGCTTAGTGCTTCACTGTAAGTGATTTTGTCGAAACGCGTAGCAGTCGGATCTGTGACCGGGTCGGCGGTGTAGATACCGTCGACTTTGGTGGCTTTCATGAGCACGTCGGCGTTGATTTCCGAGGCGCGCAGCGCGGCGGCGCTGTCGGTAGTGAAGTAGGGGTTGCCGGTTCCGGCACCGAAAATAACGACCCGGCCTTTTTCGAGGTGGCGCATGGCTTTGCGGCGGATGAAGGGCTCGGCCACGGTCGGCATGCTGATGGCAGTTTGCACGCGGGTTTGAATTCCGGCGTTCTCGAGCGAGGATTGCAGGGCGAGCGCGTTGATGACGGTAGCGAGCATGCCCATGGAGTCGCCGGTGGTGCGGTCGGTTCCGCCTTGTTCGCCAGCCAGTCCGCGGAAGATGTTGCCGCCGCCGACCACTACGGCGATTTCGGCACCTTCTGCGATCAGGGCTTTAAACTGCCGTCCGATGGAGGTGAGGATGTCGGGATCAATGTTGAGCCCTTTTTCTTTATTTTGCAGGGCTTCACCGCTGAGTTTGAGCAAAATGCGTTTGTATTTCATAAATTTCCTCTTGAATGCTTCGGTAACCATAAAAAATCGAAGGCGCAGTGTAAATTTCCAAACCTAAAAAATAATGGGGGATTGGAGTAAAGGAGTGATGGATGATTGGTCCGTCCAGATCTGCTTGTTCAATGATCCATTACGTTGAGAATCCACTATTCCCGCACTCCCATACTCCATTATTTCTTTCTTATGCGGGCGATCAGATCGATGGCGGGCTGATAGTCCGGTTTCTGGGCGATCACGGTTTCGAGGTCGCGTAGTGCTTGTGGAGTGTTGCCTAGGTGATAGTGATTCACCAGTGCCAGATTGTAGCGCGCGTCCACATAGGCTGGGTTCAGTTGAACTGCTCTGGCGAAAGCTTCGCCCGCCAGCGCCATTTGACCGTTGGAATAAAGGGCGAGCCCGAGGTTATAGAATGCCCGCTCGTAGGTGTCGTCCGCTTCTATGGTTCGGATGTATCCCGTAATGGCATCTGCAGTTTTTCCTGCGCGGTGCACGGTAACCGCCTGCTGGAATGCCAGTTCCGCTGCTTTGCGGTTGCGGACTTTCGGCGGGGTATAGGAAAGAGTCGGGGATTCAACTGGTTCGTTCAGCGCTTGCAGTTGGACGCGGGCGAAGGCGGAGAAGGCATCGACGCCGGAGGAGTTGTCGAGATAGCGCGTGAACCACGCTTTGGCTGCAACCGGGTTTTTCAGGTTGTAGCGGTAGATTGCGGCCAAGTTGAATAACGCCGGTGCGTAGTCGGGGCGGGTTTTTGCAATTCCCTGCAGGCGCTTCAACGCGATGGAGGCTCCTTTTGTGTGCAGTTCGGTTAGCGCCAGCGCGGTCTGCAGTTGGGGATCGTTGGGGTTGCGGGAAAGAGCGTTACCCAGATTGCGGGCGGCATCGTCCCATTTTTGGTTCTGTACATAGGCGATCCCTGCGTAGGCCAATGGGCGTGGGTCGTCGGGCTGGAGCAGGGTCGCTTCGCGGAAAGCACGTTCCGCACCGGTGAAATCTTTTTTTGCGCTCAGCGCAACGCCCAGATTGCAGAGCACCGGGTATTGGTCCGCATTAATCCGTATACTTTCTGTAAAAGCCTCCACGGAGCTGTCCATTTCGCCCATTTCCCAGAGTAGCAGGCCGAGGCGGTTATAGGCGTCGGCGTTTTCGCTGCTGCCGACGCGGCGGCGAATTGATTTTTCTAGTAGTGCGCGTGCCCGGACGTGATTACCTGCCTTCCATTGATCGAGCGCGTCATAATAAAGCTTTTCACCTGGGCGGCGCCCACAGCCGAAAAACAGAACGCACACTAGCAGGACGGGGAAAAACCAATACAGACCGTTGCGTTTCATGAAGTCTCCTTCAGCCAGACCCGGCGGGAGCGCGGGCCATCGAATTCACAGAAATAGAGGCTTTGCCAGGTGCCGAGACGGAGGCGTCCACTTTTTACAATCACCTGCGCGGAGGAACCCATCATGCTTGCTTTGACATGCGCGGCGGTGTTGCCCTCCATGTGGCGGTAGCCATTGGTCCACGGAATCAACTCGTCGAACACCGTCTCCAGATCGGCCGTCACATCGGGGTCGGCGTTCTCATTAATCGTCACGCCTGCCGTGGTATGCGGCACAAAAACCGTGACAACTCCGTCGAGGAGATTTTTCTCTTGAGCGAACTGTTGAACGGCATCGGTGATGTCGATGAATTCAGTTCGAGAATTTGTCTGGACGGTGATTTCGTTCATGCTTAGGCTAACTCTAAACATCCAATGAAACGAAACCAGTTTAAACTAAACAAAACCGAGGAAAACCTGATGACGACACTTTATCCGTTCCGCTTTAATCCCGTTTATAAAGATTATCTATGGGGAGGCAGTCGCATTCCGAAGGTGTTTAATCGCGATATGCCCGACGGCATCTACGCCGAATCGTGGGAGATTTCTACCCATCCCGACGGCGCGACCGCCATCGCCAACGGCCCGCTGGCTGGCCAGACGCTTTCCGACCTGCTGCCTGAGCACAAGACCGAACTGCTCGGAACCCACGTAAAGGGCGATGACTTTCCGCTACTGATCAAACTGATCGATGCGCGCGACAAACTCAGTGTGCAGGTGCACCCCAACGCCGGCAACGCCGCCGCAGTAGACGGCGACCCCAAAACTGAAATGTGGTATTTCCTCGAAGGCGACGCCGGCGCGCAGATTTATTGCGGACTCAAGCCCGGCATCGGCAAAGAAGAGTTCCGTCAGGCCATGGAGAACAAAACGTGCGGTGACATTCTGCAGTCCATTCCCGCTGTCAACGGCGAAGCTGTCTTTGTGCCCGGCGGGCGTGTTCACGCCATCGGAACCGGTTGCCTGATTCTCGAAATTCAGCAAAACTCCAACACCACTTACCGCCTCTACGACTGGGATCGCACCGATGCCGAAGGCAACTCTCGCGACCTGCACATCGACAAAGCCCTGCAGGTGATCGACTGGGAAAACAACGGCGATCCCCACTGCGAAGTGAACGGAACCACTATTGAAAGCTGCGAATATTTCCAGCTCGACCGCCATGAGCTCACCGAGGAAACTGCCTTTCCGAACCTTGGAAAATCCTTTCAGGCACTCTTTGTTGCGGAAGGCGCGGGCGTTATCCGCTGGGCCAACGGTGAGGAAAAAGTATCCATGGGACAGTCCTGGCTGGTTCCGGCTGGGCTCGGCGACTTCGAACTCATTCCCGAAGGCGGCGCGCTCATCGTTCTGCGCACCACCATCCCTTGATTTTTCCAATTATTGGAAATCAAACGCAAAGGCGCAGAGGAGCGCAAAGGCTCGCGGAGGATTTACTTTGCGAAACTTTGTAGACTCGGCGTTTGAGCCGTTCTTGTGTTGGACGCAATATAAGAATGGTTACGTTGCTTAATTCATTATATCGCGACATCTGCGTTTCCTGAATGAATCTCTATATTTGGAGCGGATTTCGCAATAGTATGTCATCGGTAAACTTGCAGGACGCGGCTGCCGTTCTCTTTGTTCACTGCCTCGCAATAACGAGGCCTCTCTCCTTTCGGTCGAGTCCCGTATTCGGGAGCGTGTGTGCTCCTGCCCGTGTAAGGGGCTTCAGCTTGTCAGGGAAATGTTGACCGCAAAGACGCTAAGACGCAAAGAAAAGAAATATTATGTACGGAGTAAATAACTCGTTTAGGCTCGTTTTTAAAAGGAATTTCTGAAATTTGACCAGTGTTTCCAAGGGGTTTTTAGTGATCTCAAACCTGTTTCTCCAGTTTCTCCGTTGTTTTAGTCATTTTCTTCTTCCTTTGCTGCTTAGCGTCTTGAACCGTGCTTGTAGCACTATTTCTTTCGGAAATTATTTGTCCCATACGTTTAAACGGTTGGGTTCGTTGTAGAAAAACCGGTTTTAAAACTTCCAATGGTTGGAGAGTTTTCTTCCAGACCTTGGGAAAAAAAGTTAAATTTATTCCTGAAAGCGAAGCAATAGATAATTTTACGAAAGTAAAATAACGATCAGCGGGAGTGGCTCATGATTGGAAAACGTATCAATGAAGAGGGCGAAGTGTACCGGGTTCGGGCGGACGATTTGCCCAAGGCACTTCAACCGCGCGAAAAGTTTGACCGGCTCGGTCCGGAGAATCTTTCGGAGAGCGATCTGCTTGCTTTGCTGCTGCGCACCGGTACCGCCGGGTTCAATGTAGTGGAGCTGGCGGAAACACTTCTTTTAAAATACGGCTCGCTCAGCGCGCTGTCGCGCGCTCCGGCGGTTGAGCTGCAGGAAATCCGTGGAATCGGAAAAGAAAAGGCCAAAATCCTGAAAGCCGCGCTCGAAATGGGGCGGCGGCTCGTGCAGGAGAATGTTGGCGAAAATCCGCGTGTTTCCTCGCCCGAAGAGGCGGCTGCGGTTTTGCGCGAGCGTGCCCGCAGTCTGGACCGCGAGGTGTTCTGGGTACTGCTGCTCGATATAAAGAACCGGCTGATGGTTCCTCCGTGCGAAGTGTCTAAAGGTACGCTCAATTCCAGCCTCGTGCATCCGCGCGAAATTTTCAAACCCGCCATTCAGCACTCTGCAGCCAATGTTATCTTGGCGCATAACCATCCGTCCGGCGATCCGTCGCCATCGGCGCAGGACATCAAAATTACCCGCAAGCTGATTGAAGCGGGGGAGACCCTGGAGATTTCCGTGCTCGATCATGTCATTATCGGCCGCAAAACCCGCGAGGGCGTTGACGATTTCCTTAGTTTGCGTGAATCCGGGCTGGTGACATTTCAGATTCATTAGAATCTACTTGATTGAAATATTGATTTCGTAATAATGGTTGTTCTCTTCAGGGCAGGGTGAAATTCCCGACCGGCGGTGATAGTCCGCGAACCGATAGGTTGATGCAGTGTGATTCTGCAACCGACAGTATAGTCTGGATGAAAGAAGAAGATGTAAAAGCCGTTTGCCCTGAAGACAAAAGTTTTCAGGGTTTTTGCGTTTTTAAAGGAAATTAAATATGAGTGAAAAATTGTTTGATCCGATTGAGGATGTGTTCGATGCGTTGCG
>Ga0307990_1001885_pt1 | contig 17246 bp, 19 predicted proteins | sample EllFjometagen129_FD_203168 | JGI IMG/M metagenome (GOLD analysis project Ga0307990, IMG submission 203168) | Marine microbial communities from Ellis Fjord, Antarctic Ocean - #129 | ecosystem: Environmental > Aquatic > Marine > Unclassified | place: Southern Ocean | collected 2014-10-08
TCAGGGATATCGTCTACGCGGGGATTGAGTGTAAAAAATCCACCCACTGTCCCAGGTTTGGCGCCAGTGCGGTCTTCTATCAGCTGGTCCATTTCAGCAATCGGGCTTAGTTTTGCCTGTAATTCTTCCGGAAGGCCTAATGCGCCAGCCAAACAGGGTGAGGGATCTGCGTCCACAGCCAGGACATCTCTGCCTTGGTCCGCATAATATTGGGCTAATAAAGCTGCCAGGGTTGTTTTTCCAACTCCCCCTTTTCCACTGATTGCTAATTTCATGTTCTTCTCCATTCTCTATCTGTGAGATAAGGTTTCCTATTGTTCAGCCATTAATTTTCCAACCAGCATGCTGCCCAGGATGGCGCAGGCGTCGGTGGGTAAGTGGTAATCAGCAATATCTTCAAAGAGGATTTTATAGGAGGGAGGGAATTCCTCGTCTCCCTTCCAGTATACGACCAGAATCGCGATCTGCGGCAGGATCTGGTATCGGAATGCCCCATTTCCAAAATCAACCCTGACCCCACACAGGGTCTCATTCCTGGCTTCGAATTTATCATAATCCGTTTGGAAATATTGTGTCAATTTTTGTGCAGTATATCCCTGAAAAGCGGAATTGTAAAATTGTCCGTCCGCTAATTCTGAAAAAGAGATCCAGTTTCCTGTGGCAGGAGATCCTTTGGAAGAATGGAAGTAGTATAAGATCATCGCCTGGTGAATTGGAGGCAAAGGTTGGCCGGATTCAGGTTCTCTGGCGATATAATCTCCACTGGACAGGTGGACTGGATTGCCCCAATAGAGAAACTCAAAATAACTGTTTTCTTCTACGGATCGGAGCGTGGTGCCCGTGAGCTCAGCAAGCTGCTCGGCTTCCCGGTGGAAGAGATCTTCCCTTAGTTCATCACCCCGCCGTTCTAATGGTTCCTGGTCTTTGTTCATGACAAAATCGCTCATGAAATATTTTCCTTTTGAATATGGTTCAGTATAGCCCGTTTTAGTTCCCCAGGTTTGAAGCCGAATGGTCCCAACCCCCCGGCGTAGGCAACAAGTCCTTTTTTATCGATCAGGTATAAACGTGTTGGCCATCCAGCATATTTAATGTTCACCTCGTCATTCATTTCATCTATATAGGTCTTTACACCGTATTTGAGCGATTCTGCGCAATCTCCGGCAGCAGTCCGTCGCTCCTCGATAGTTGTTGGATCGTAGATATTCCAAGAAACCTTTGAGCGGGAAATCCTAAGTAATATATTCATAAAACCTTTACCGAACCACCAGCCGTCAACTGGATGGGCTTCCCGGATGTATACTTTGATAAATTGGATCTGCTCCTGATAGGCCTGGTAGAGTTCGTTGAGACTCACGGTCCCGTTTACGTAAGGTGGTCACGTAAAGCTTCCAAAGATCAGGACAACAGGCTTTACGCCCTGAAAGCTGCTCAATATAACGGGATTTTCACCGTTGATATCTCTCAGCTCAAAATCAGGGGCTTGGTCACCGAGTTTTGGTGCTTGGGAGTCGTATTTTTTTTGCCAGGAGGTTGCTTCGTGGCGGTTCTTGATTGTGCTCATATTGATTACCTTCTTAATGTAGGAAAGATTTTGGCAGAGGCTTCATTTGCGAAGTCTCTAAATTTCCATTCTGTAAGCCAGATCCCGAAAATCAATATATTTAAAACAACCGCCGAAACCATTACTAGCTGTTCTTTTCTTAACGGGGATAGGATATTATGCAAGTTGGTTTCCTGTTGATTATTCCAGGACGTGATCCCTGCTGGTGTTTCCCAACCAAATAGTCTTTGACCCCAGTTGATCTCTTCCCCTGCAATAAAGATACATGTCAAAGCCAAGAGAATAAAAAAGGATACATAGAATATTTTTTTGTCTGGGACTGAAGATCCAATGATCTTAGGTACTATAGCTATAAAAAACATCGCTGTAGCCAGGTAACTGGCAACCGTTAAGTATTCAAAGATTGAATCCTCTTGGTATATTGATAATCGTACTCCCGAAACTTCTTTTGAGATAGCAAAAACCCCGACCAAATATATTGCTGTTATTGTTGAAACTATCCACAAATTTAGACTTGATGGTTTGTTTGACTGGCTTGAAGTTTGAGGTAGAGAAATTAATCGCTGGGCAGCGATCATAACAAACCCAAAAATACCAAGAGTAATGTGGAATATGGCCAAAGCGGTCATGAGCCTTTTTACAACACCGTGGCCATTTATCTCAAGGAGGTGATCGGAGCTGAAAAGGGTTTCAACCAGATAGAGGGATTTCTCCAAGACAAGAAATCTTCCTAGAAACAGGATCAGACTACCCAAAAATAATAGTACGATAAAGGAAATCAAGAAGCGATTTGTTTTCATGAGAGTGATGGTTTGTGGGTGATCATTGTGATAATACCACAATTTTTTTTGGCTTAATAATTCGATGTCAGATTCCTGTGGTTATGTGTGTGACCGGCATCAACTAAAGTCATCTGTACTTGACCCGGATATTAATGGATGTTACACTAACGTCCGGTCAAAATTAATTACTGAGGAAATTTATGAGCGAGCTTAATTTAAAAATCGTTGCTTCCTGCGGATACGCAGATATGTCTGGGAGGTTTTCCATAGATTGAGCTTGTTATTTGATAACTAATGCTTAAGCTCTGGGAAAATCATACCCCGGGGCTTTTTTCTTAATCGGATCAGGTCCCGGGTTTATCCCGCGGCCTGTTTTTATTAACAGGACTGATGAAGAAGCTAATTTCAAGGAAAACATAAATGTTGTTCAGTAATTCGATGAAGAGAGTCAATACTATATACCAGGAATACCCCAAGCAATTTTGGGTCATCGTGGGTTCAAATTTCATAGACCACGTTGGTGGAGCATTGATCTTTCCTTTCTTCGCGTTGTACATCACCATGAAATTCCAGGTGGGTATGACGGAAGTGGGTTTGTTATTTGCCCTGTTCTCTGTCACAGACATGATCGGGAATATGGTGGGAGGAGCCTTAACAGATTTCCTCGGCCGGAAAACCATGATTATTTTGGGACTGATAATCAGCGCGCTTACCAGCCTGGGAATGGGATTTGTAAACCAGCTGGAATGGTTTTATGTTATGGGTGCGGTATCTGGGCTATTTGCGACGGCAGCGGGCCCCGCCCATGAAGCGATGTTGATCGATATCCTTCCAGAAAAGAAAAGGTCAGAAGGATTTGGTGTTATGCGGGTAGCGATGAATCTTTCGGTCGCGATCGGTCCGGCTATCGGTGGTTTTCTAGCATCCAGGTCATACCTGATCCTGTTTATTGCAGATACTGTTACCAGCTTGATCACGGCCTTGATCGTTTATCTCGTGGTAGAGGAGAGCATGCCGGTAGAACAAGAGACCAAAGACAAAAAGGGCTTTAAGGATACCTTTATCGGGTATGGCGATGTGTTAAAGGACAGGAAGTTTATGTGGTTTGTGGTGATCTCGACCATTGCCACGTTAGTATACTCCCAGATGTATAGTACTTTATCTGTCTTCTTGCGGGATGTGCATGGGGTTCCTGAGTCCGGCTATGGATGGTTGATGACCCTGAATGCTGGAATGGTTGTCTTGTTCCAATTTGTGATCACCCGCAGGATATCAAAACGTCCGCCGATGTTGGTTTTAGCGCTGGGGTCGCTGCTGTATGTTATCGGCTTTGGTATGTATGGTTTTGTGAATGTGTACCTGTTGTTCATGTTGGCGATGGTGATCATTTCTGTCGGAGAAATGGTCATTATCCCGGTCGCTCAGGCTTATGTAGGCAATGCGGCGCCGGAAGATATGCGGGGCCGATATTCAGGGGTGATGGGTTTTTCCTGGATGATCCCCTGGATGATCGGGCCTCTGTTGGCTGGCCTGATCATGGATAACGGAGATCCTAATTGGGTTTGGTATGGCAGTGCTATTCTGGGATTGATCGCCGCCCTCGGATTCCTGTGGCTTCGCAAGAGTCATGATCAGGGTTGGACCCCGGAAATTGAAGGACCAGAATTGGAAACAGGTTAGAATAAGGAAAGATTAGATGAAAAAGAAATTCCTTGATAACTACACATCTCGTCAGGCGGGAATGGGTGACTTGCAAGAGATCCACCGTCTGGATGAAAAGAAATCACTCCATTATAACGATGTACCTGGTTTTACTCTGGAAAGGTTGAGGAATGAATATGAGACACCGGGTTTTGATATCACGAGCAGTGTTCACCTGGTTTTTAACCAGGACGAAAAACTGGCGGGGTTGATCGAAGTTTGGGACGAAGCCAATCCTCCAGTTCATCCTTATCTCTGGATGACTGTTGATCCAGATCTGGAAAACCAAGGCCTGGAAGAATACCTATTAGCCTGGGCAGAAGAAAGGGCATTGCAAGTGTTCGACCGGGTGGATCCTGAACTGAGGATTGCCCTGCGGTCCCATTCTGATCATGCGATCGAATCTTCCATAACGGCAAAACTGGCTGCCGGAATGACACAGATCCGGCATAGCTTCCGGATGCGAATTGATATGAAGCAGAAGCCTGAAATCCCTGTTTGGCCTGATGGTATTTCCTTGCGCCCTTACAATCCTGAACGGGATGCCAGGGTTGTATATGAAGCAGATGAAGAAGTCTTTCAAGATCATTTCGGGTTTATCAAAGAAGATCCTGAAGAGGGTTTTGGAAAATTCATGCATCACATGACCGGGGATGATTCGTATGACCCGTCATTGTGGTTCCTGGCAGTAGATGAAAATGACGAGATTGCAGCTATTTGTCTCTGCTGTCGGTACGGCCCAGAGGATAAAGAGGCAGGTTATGTGTCCAGTCTGGGCGTAAAACGCCCCTGGAGGCGCCAGGGCATTGCCCAAGCCCTTTTGTTGGAGACGTTTGGCGAGTATTACAAACGCGGAAAGACCAAAGTGGATCTGGAAGTGGATGCTGAATCTTTAACTGGAGCGACGGATTTGTACAGAAAAGTAGGCATGTTCGTTCTGCGGCAGTTCGATCTGTACGAAAAAGAACTGCGCCCCGGTAAGGATGTTAGCGTTAATACCCTTGAACCGTTAGAAGAATAATAATTACCACAAAGGAGATCAATGATCCGAACTGTCATTTTTGACCTGGGTGGGGTGCTGGTTCGCACTGAAGACCGGATACCCCGCCAGCTTTTGGCTGAGAAATTTGGTATGACATATGAAGAGATGGATGCTTTGGTTTATGGCTCCCCCTCCTCGAAGATGGCCGGAGAGGGCAAGATCAGTGCTCAGCAGCACAAGGAAACTGTGTTGAAATCACTGGGTTTACCGCTGGATTCATTTAATTCTTTTGGTGATGAGTTTTGGGGCGGAGACCGGTTGGATAAAAAACTGGTTGAATTCATTGCAGGCTTACGGGGGGAATATACAACAGCTCTCCTGAGCAACGCCTGGGATGACCTGCGGCATTTGCTGGTGAACTTTTGGAAGATAGATGGAATATTTGATCGTATCTTCATCTCGGCTGAACTGAAGATGGCCAAGCCTGACCCACAGATCTATCAGCGTGTTATCAGTGAACTCCATGAGGACCCTTCCGAAATGATTTTTGTTGATGATTTTATAGAGAATGTTGAAGCGGCCAGGGCAGAAGGGCTGTGTGCGATCCACTTCAAGTCCCGGGAACAGGCTCTGTATGAATTGGCTGAGTATCTGGATCATGATAATTAAATAATTCTGGTTATTACTTATGGCAGGAAAACTTAGTTTTTTATTGTCCTATCTATCCGGTAAATCCCCCTGGGATACAGGAATCACACCCCCTGAGGTTTTTGTTTTTCTGAAAGATAACCCGCCGGGTAGGATGCTTGATCTGGGCTGCGGCACAGGGACCAATGTAATCACTCTCGCGGAGCATGGCTGGCAGGCAGAAGGTATTGATTATGTGGCCCGGGCAGTGAGAATGGCCAGGAAAGAAGCCAAAAAGAACGGTCTGGAAAATAAGGTTAAGTTTCGTGTTGGAGATGTCCTGTCCCCGGAGCTATTCAGGGGGGAGTATGACTTGATCCTTGATATGGGTTGTTTTCACAACATTTCACCTGACAATGTCGATCGATATCTTGAGAATGTTTTTTCTCATCTTGAGGTCGGCGGCAGCTTGCTGTTATATGTGCATTTGAACGATTTGTCAAAATTTGGACATGGTGCAACCGAAGTAAGCTTGGCGAAACTGGGGGAGAAATTGCAATTTGTGAAACGGGTTGATGGAGAAGAATCTGCCAGGCCCTCAGCATGGCTTGAGTTTATAAAGGATCCACATCATCGAGCGGACTCCGAGTGAAATCGAGGAAGTAGTCGAGATGCTCTTCGACTTCGATCGATCTTCGGACCTCCGCTCTGAGATCTGGAAAGTTACCAATCATTTATTCATCTCTCGACGTATTCTTTCTTCCTTTACAATTAGATGAATTTTCTTAAAATCGTTTTCTGTCAGCGCAAGTTTCTTGGAATGTGACCACCCTTTAATTTTTTTTTTCAGCGCTCAGTGCATAGTATCTAGTTGGAAATTTTTAAGCCAAAACAAGCTTTACGGGCCAGAGTTTATATGTATATGCCTTTGGATTGGACCCGGTTATATGTTGCGCAATTCTTAAATTTAGATTTGAGGTATTCCCTGTGTAGAATTTCCCATTTGAACACTTTAAGATATAAACATAAAAAGCCAATAATTCCCCCAGGAGTAGTCCAAATCATCGAGCGGACTCCGAGTGAAATCGAGGAGGTAGTCGAGATGCTCTTCGACTTCGATCCTTCGCCCGATCTTCGGACCTCCGCTCTGAGATCTGGTTTGATTTCATTCCAATCGTTCAAAAACTTCCCCCACCAGCTGTTTGAATTTCTTTTCGTCTGTTTCCATCAGTAATTCCCTTCTCTTTTCCTTCTCGAGGCCATAAGGTTCCAAATATCCGGCGGCAAATTTCCGGAAGAGGATCAGGCCGTTCATGGGGCCATAAAAAGACAGAGATCGATCAAGATGTTCCAACATCAGGTCTTTTACCTCAACTGGTGTAATCTCATGTCGATCGCGCCTGGAAAAGATCCACGGATTATTTACAGCTCCTCGGCCTATCATTACACCATCACAACCCGAGGAGGAGATCATGCCTTGGATATCCGCTACGGTCCGGATACCGCCATTACCTAAAACCGGAATATGTAAACGGTTTTTGATCTCGGCCAGAGAGTCCAGGTCCGGATTGCCTTTGTGGCCCTGTTCCTTGGAGCGCGCGTGTACAGCGACCATGGAACCACCAAACGTCTCGATGATCTGAGAAAGCAGCAATCCGTTCCGGCAGTCCTTCCAGCCCAGCCTGATCTTGGCAGTAATAGGTACATCGAGTGATCTAGTGAAGGATTTTATGATCCGGGCAACTTTGAGAGGAGTACGCATCAATCCTGCTCCAGCACCTCTCCCGGCGATAGACTTGTTGGGACAGCCCATGTTGATATCAATCGCATCAGGCCCAATATCCTGCAATCTGAGGGCTGCTTCGAGGAGGGAGTCCGGGTTATTTCCATAGATCTGGATAAATACCGGTCGTTCAGATTCGGTGAAATGGATCTTGTCTTTGATGTAATGGGGACGTTGAAGCACGTCCTCGGCTTTTACGAATTCTGTATAACTGATGGCTGATCCGAGTTCACGACAAATGGATCGAAACGGCCAATCTGTATAGCCATCCATTGGGGCTAAAACCAGATTGTCTTCGATCATCAGGTCATTTACCAGGAATGTTTGTAAATTTTCTGCCATCTTATTTTTGAACCAGGGCTTCTTTTAATGCCAGACTGAGTGAACGCACTTCAATCACATTGATATCTTTTGGAAAAGAAAACCCGCCACTTCGCAACCGTTTGGGGATGATAGCAGACTTGAATCCGAGCTTGGCTGCCTCACTCAACCGGTCGCTCATTCGGCTGGCCATGCGGAGCTCTCCTGAAAGGCCAATTTCGCCGATGAGGATTGTATCTGCTTTGACGGGTATGTCTTTAATCGAACTGGCGATTGCTGCCGCAACTGCAAGATCAGCGGCCGGTTCATTGATCCTCAAGCCGCCAACTACATTGACAAAAACATCCTGGTCAGTGAGCTTAACTCCCGCCCGCCGAGTGAGTACAGCAGTGATCAATAGCAGTCGGTTGAACTCGATCCCGTTTGGTGTCCGCCGGGGGTTTCCAAATGTGGTTGGATTGGTTAATCCCTGGATTTCTACCAGAATGGGCCGGGTCCCTTCCATGGTGACCGCAATCGCCGATCCTGGAGCATTGATCATACGCTCAGCCAGGAAAGCCTCAGATGGGTTAGTGACCTCGATCATGCCCTGTTCCTGCATTTCAAAGACCCCCACTTCTGATGTGGCACCGAAGCGGTTCTTCACTGAACGGAGCAAACGATAGGCCTGGTATCGATCACCTTCCAGATATAAGACTGAATCCACAATATGTTCAAGGACGCGAGGTCCAGCGATGTTGCCATCTTTGGTGACGTGGCCGATCAGAAAAATACTGGTTCCTGTATGTTTGGCGTATTCCCTGAGTTGCGAGGCGCACTCCCGGACTTGAGAAACAGAACCGGCAGAAGATTCCAGCTGCGGTAAGTAGCTGGTCTGAATAGAATCAACGACCAATAGTTTGGGTTTGATCTTTGTAGCATGGTCAAGAATGGCATCCAGGTTGGTTTCAGTTACCAGCAGCAGATTGGAAGGCAGGTTGGGCGCAGTTCCGTCCTGGTTACGCTGTATACGGTCAGCCCGCATTTTGATTTGCCTTTCAGATTCTTCGCCAGATACATACAGTACTTTTTCCTTTTCGGCAATCTCCAGGGCAATTTGCAGCAATAAGGTTGACTTGCCAATTCCGGGATCGCCGCCAATTAAATTGATAGATCCGGGAACCAGGCCACCGCCCAGAACGCGGGAAAATTCCTGGTGTTTCAGCTGCATTCTTTTTTCTTCGTCAGAATGGATATCCTGGATCGGCCGCGGCACGGATGTTGCATTAAAACGAGCAGAGGATGTGGATGATGACGGATTGCTTTTCTCAATCCGCTCTTCCACCATGGTGTCCCAGTTGCCGCAGTTAGGGCATCGCCCCAGGTAACGGGGATTGGAATAGCCACAGTCCTGACAGATATATTGTGTGTATGATTTAGCCATATGGAAATTATAACGCCTTCAATTTAGGGTAGGGTTTTCATAAGTTCAAAAATAAGGTAGGTTTGGCACTGCTCTTGCAAAATAAGAAATAACCACTATAATAATTATAGAACAAATGTTCTGTTTGACAAGGGATTAGGGAGAATTAAATGGATATTGGCATGTTATGGTTTGATAATGATAAAAAGTCCAGCGTACCCAGCAAGGTTGAGAAAGCCGCTCGCTATTATCAAAAGAAGTATGGCAAGAATCCAGATGTATGTTATGTACATCCCAGGATGGTTAAGGGGGAAAAGAAAAATGGATCAAAAAAAATCACTGATGGTAATCCGCTCAAGATTGGAAAGATCCTGGTATTAAAGAATGATAAAGTTCTTCCTGACCATTTTTGGATCGGGATACGTACTATGGAAGATAAGATCAGTTAGGGTGGGTGATATAGATTTCCCAGCTTCCCCAATAGGAATTCTCTGATTCGTTTTGACAGGTAGGTACTTCAATATCATTTATGACCAAACCGCTATTTGGTATTTCAAGCTGATAGGTCAATCCTGGTTCCGCCAGATAGTCCGCATATCCCAATCCCAATTCCGGTTTCAAACCAGTATAAAAGACCTCCGTTGGATCTGTTCCAAGTGATATTTCCAACGAAATTCCTGGTACTCCCTCTCCAGAGCCATCTGTAGCGATGATTTGTATCAATGTTTCCCCCAGTGTAGGATCGCAAATTGGAGATGAATCCTGCAATATAAAAGGAGGGGATGAAGTAGGTGATGGCGTTGGTGAAGTGGGTGCTACGCTTGTTGGCTCCCTGGTTGAACTTGCAGAATCTTGACCTTCGCTATTAGAATTGCCGCCGTTATTGGAAGTTTCGCCATCGGGGATTGCTGTAACCGTAGAAGGGATAGGAGTCGCAGCCGGTCCAGCCGCGATCTGCAGAGCAGCGGAGAGATTGGCAAGTACTTTGGCCATTTCGTTATCTCCGTTTTCAGCCAGGAAACGCTGGGCCTGGGCTGCCAAAGCCAGGGCGGGGTCATCGTCTCCAAGCAGTTCCAAGCGCGCTTCTGCGCGGGGTAAATTGCTATTGGCTTGATAAGCGCGGGAGATCAATGAGCGGTAGATATCTTTATAATCATCCCGGAGTAAATTGGGATGAGTATCTACTTCCGTAATAGGAGAAATCACCCAGGCGTAAATCATACCCAGGACCAGGCCGAGGATCAATCCCGTTAGCAAATACCAGTTACCCCGATTTTGTTCCATGGGATTAGTCAAGCTCCTTTAATGCGTTATGAAGATCCCGCAGCAGGAACATGTCAGGAAGTGTGTATTCCGCTTGTGAGGCAAACTTAAGTGCATTTTCAATGCTGATTATGGGGGATTTGTCCTCAAGTAATGTCAGCCGGTTGAGTGCCCAATCCAGATCATCATCCTGGTGGTAAACTTCAGCAACCATCAAGGTGTAATCGGTTTTATAATCAATTCTCAAGCTGTCCAGGGTTGTATCCTGATAACTGACGGGATTGACTACCCAGCCGTATACCAGCCCCAGCCCCAGTCCAAGCAGCAATATTAGAACAAACAGGGTCCAACGAGACATAAATCACCTTTTGAAAATCTTTCCTAATTGTGCCATAGAGGGGTAGAACGGACAAGCCATCATACCTGAAATGCTATGAAAAAGCCCTCAAACAGGTCAAATGTCAATAAAATTAAGGTTTTATTAATCCCGGGGACCGTTTCTTGACGTGCGTTGTGGCTAATGATATAGTTGTCGCGGAGGCTCTCCAAATGGAAAATAACAATCAGGATGATCAGCTGGAAGAAAATAAAGATGAACAGGCTTACGGAATTTTTTCCCCGTTTCGGGATCTGATAAGGGATCTCGTGGCAGGAGAAAATGGCCGTCGAATATTGACTATCGGCGGAGTCGTATTGCTGGTTGTCCTTGTAATTGTTGTAATTAGAGCTTTTTATCCTCAATCACAGGGTGTTCAGCAGACGCTCCAGATTTTTGCAGATCAATCCCTGGCTGACGAATCCACTTCAAACCAAAACTCTCTGGAAATGCCAAATTTTGTGCAAGATCAAACTTCTCTGGCCAGGGGAATCCACCGTGCGGCTGTTATCCATACCACTATCCCTACCAGGTCCAGAGTGGATGTGCTGCAATATGTTGTGGAACAAGGTGACTCCTTATTTGCTATTGCGGAGACATTTGGTCTTAAACCAGAAACTGTCCTGTGGGGAAATTTTGACACGTTGGCTGACAATCCCCACACGCTCCAACCCGGGCAGGAGTTGAATATCCTCCCTCTCAATGGTACATATCACCAATGGAGAGATGGGGAGAACCTGCTCAATGTGGCTGATTATTATGGGGTGGACCCTCTGGAAATTGTTCAATACCCAGGTAACAAGATCGATATTTACGATTTTGATCTGGATAATCCTTCCTTTGATATTGGACAGATGTTGATCGTCCCGGGCGGAGAAAGAGAATTGGTGGATTATGGACCACCGGCCATCACCAGGGACAATCCTGCCATTGCCGCAACTTATGGCCCAGGACATTGCGGCACTATTTACACCGGAGCTGTGGGTGTAGGAGTTTTCCTGTGGCCTACAACTGAACGTTGGATTTCAGGCTACGATTACAATCCCGGTGCCAATCATTCTGCTATTGATATTGCAGGAAGTATTGGGAATCCGGTTTGGGCCGCAGACAATGGAGTGATAGTTTACGCCGGATGGAGCAACTACGGATATGGAAACCTGTTAGTAGTTGACCACGGCAACGGTTGGCAAACTCTTTATGCTCACTTGAATTCGATTAATGTTGGCTGCGGGCAAAGTGTTAACCAGGGGGAAGGAATTGCCGGGTTAGGATCCACTGGAAATTCCACAGGAGCCCACCTGCACTTTGAAATGATCTATCTGGGTACGAGGGTCAATCCCTGGAACTTCTTGCAGTAGCAGTTGAATTATGAATACATCCAAGCAAGGTACAGTTTTGTACCTTGCTTTTTGTTACAATTAGGTAGTTATCCAATCCATACGAATTTAAATAATGACTCTAAACTGCAAAAAGTGTCAATTGATCTTAATAATAATCTTTATTGTCTTGCTGGCTGGCGCCTGCGATCAAATACCCATTAATGATTCAGTCCCGCAACCAACTTCAGTGTTGGTTAAATCTATTCATCCCTCAACATTGACGGCGATAAGCGCTGAAGCAGAACCCAGCCAGACCCCTGTCCCTGAACCGATGGGTCTGCCCTGGTCTTCTATCGAAGGATTGGAATTGGATTTCTGGTATGTGTGGGATATCGACGAGCCAGGCACAGGGATGAACGCGATTGTGGATCGATTTAATCAGGAGAATGAATGGGGTATAGTCATCAACTCAGTTGATCAGGGACTGGTACTTGATCCCCTTGACTCTATCGAAATGGCCTTTGAAGAGGGACTCGTACCCCATCTTTTGCTTAGTGATACTTCAGCAATCACAAGTTGGTACCAAGATGGTTTAACATTGGATTTGAGTCCATTTCTGGATGATCCGGCGGCCGGCTTATCCGTGAAAGATCAGCAGGATTATTATTCTGGGCTTTATGAGGGATTTACAATTGAAGGATCAATCCGACCCGGCCTTCCCTTTACCCAGACCATACAGGTGATTTATTATAATAAGAGCTGGGCGGAAGAGCTGGGTTATTCCACTCCGCCAGGCTCAGGGAAAGATCTGGAAGAACAGGCTTGCTCTGCTGCAGCTGATCGTGAATTAACGACTAGTTCTCTTCCCCAGCCGACAGGGATATTGTTATCACCAGAGGCGGCCAATATTGTTTCCGCGATATATGCATATGATGGACATTTCCTCAATTCTGGAGGAGATGGATATCTGTTCAGTACCCCCGAGATCCAGCAGGTAGCAGAAGATTGGCAGGCCCTGCTCAGAATGGGCTGTGGGATGACCTTTTACACCCACCCGGACCCCATGTCGAGTGAGTTGGCTTTTGAGAATTTCAATCAACGGGAAACTATGATGATGGTAGCTTCATCCCAGATGATGGATTATGTGCATACTGGAGCCAACCAAACTGGCAGAGCTGATGAGTGGGAGATGCTTCCATTTTTAGGACCAAATGGTAAAAAAGCAGTCTCATCAGAGATCCAATCAGTTGTGATCTTTAAAACCTCTCCGGAAGAGGAACTGGCATCCTGGCTGTTTTTGAAATATCTTGCATCCCCGGAAACGCAGGCGGAATGGGCCCAGTACAGCAGGTATTATCCGACCCGAAAGAGCAGCCTGCGTCTATTAAGGGACTTCCGTGCCAAGAACCCCCATTGGTCCCAGGGCTTGAATTTGTTAAAATACAGCGTAAGTATGCCTTTGGATCCATCGTGGAATACAGTTAAATTATCCGTGGGTGATGCATTTGAAGAAATCCTCATCGATGGAACACTGAACCTCGAAGAGCAGCTGATCGCACTGGATCAGCTAGCCGCAGAATTGCGGTTGTATACCCAGGATTAAGATCCAGTTCATGATCAGTTTAAAGGAAGTTATGGCTAATAAACCGCATGTGACCATTTACACAGATGGGGCTTGTTCAGGAAACCCGGGACCGGGGGGCTGGGGAGCGCTGCTGAGGTTTGGGAATCAAGAAAAAGAGATTTCTGGATCAGCAGATGAAACCACCAATAACCGGATGGAGATCACGGCTGCAGTGATGGCTTTTCGTGCGCTCAAGGAACCTTGCCTGGTGGAGATTTACACCGATTCTGAATACCTAAAGAAGGGAATTACAGATTGGATCCACAATTGGAAAAAACTGGGTTGGCGACGCGGTTCGCACGGAAAGACAAAACCTCTGGCCAATGCTGACCTTTGGAAGGAACTAGATCAGGCGATCACCGACCACCACGTGTCGTGGAATTGGGTGCGGGGACATGCCGGCCATGCGGAAAATGAACGTGTTGATAATTTGGCTGTAACAGCAATGAAAAATCGCTGATCTGTTCTCGTGCGCGGGAAACTGAAGGCAGTCTCTCTACGGTATAATCCTCTTCATGAAAGCGCCCAAACTGCAAATTAAAGAAGAATTACTACTGGCAAAACAATCCCGCCAGGAGGGAAATGAAGGCCGGGCGCGGGTTTGTGCCCGCAGAGCAGCAGGCGCCGCTGTCAAAGAATATTTTGCAAAAAAAGGTATAAACCAAAAACAGGAAAATGCAATCCAATCCCTGCTTATTTTTGGACAAATGGAACCACTTCCTGACAGGGTTCAAGCGGCTCTTAACTCGTTGGTCCAACGGGTGAATTTAGATCACGAAATGCCCGCTGATGTGGATTTGATCCAAGAGGCTGGCGTTGTCATCGAGTATATCGAAACAGATGAATAGTAGTTTCTGGTAATCTTATAACCGATGGTTATTATCAGGAAAACCCCAATCTGGTTTGTAATAATTGGATTCATCCTGGTCTCAACAGGTTGCAGTCCGGTAGAATCAGCAGCTGTGCTTATCAGTACCCCTCCCTTACAAGCACCTCTCTTAATTCCAACATCCGGGGAAGTTATTCAAACCCCGTCCACCTTCCTGACGGAGCAAGCCCCCAAATCAATTTCTGTTTTGTCGGAAAGGCCTCGATACTCTTTGGCAGCTGTTTTTGATTACCACAGACAGCGATTGGTCGTAGACGAAGAGATTTTCATTCCCCATCCCACTGATAACCCGCTGAAAAACATCAATCTGGTTGTACCGCCTAACAACTGGCCCGGCGTACTTTCCATTCAAGATATAACTGCAGGAGAAATGCCTATTGAAGGATATGAAATCAAGGGCGTTACCCTGAAAATTAAATTCGGGGGTCCTGGTTGGCAGCCTGGAGAGATACTTACCCTTCATATCCAATATTCTCTAGATCTCCCAAACCTAAACACAGGAAAGACATTTGGGGCTTCTCCATTTGGATACACCTCTCTCCAGACTAACCTGGTGGATTGGTATCCGATGGTACCTCCCTATCAAGATGATCTGGGCTGGATCATTCATGATCCCTGGACAATCGGGGAATACCTGGTTTATCCGGCGGCTGATTATCAGATCAGCCTGGAACTGGGTCTGCCGGAATTAGTTGCGGCTGCCAGTTCAGCTCCCTTGAATGAGGGGGACCCACTATTATATTCTCTGGAAAAAGCCCGGAATTTTGTGTTCTCTGTCAGTCCAGCCTATACGGTGATAAAAGAAAAAGTAAACGGAACTCATGTTTATGGTTATATATTCCCCGGCTATGAAGAAACAGGCCAGGCAGTTTTTGAGGCCACGAGAGAGGCGCTTCTTTTGTATTCTGACCTCTTTGGTCCTTACGAGCAATCCAGTGTTTCGATCGTTCAGGCAGATTTTAATTATGGGATGGAATATGAAGGCCTGTATTTTCAGGGCCGGAGATATTTTGATACGTATAACGGATCTGAGCAAAGTTACCTAGTTACAATAGCAGTCCATGAAATAGCTCATCAGTGGTGGTTTGGGAAGGTAGCCAATGATCAAGCGCTGGAACCCTGGCTGGATGAAGCGCTCTGTACTTTCAGTGAACTGGCTTATTATGAACATCTTTACCCCCAATCCACAGATTGGTGGTGGAGGACACGTATCAATTATTATGAGCCCTCAGGCAGGATCGATCGATCCATATATGATTTTCAAGAATTCGACGATCAATACTTGAATTACCGCAATGCTACCTATTTACAGGGCGCGAAATTTTTGGCTGCTTTGAAGAACGAGATGGGGAATGTGCTGTATTACGCTTTTTTGAAAGATTACGGCGAGATATACAGGGATCAAATCGTGACTGGGCAGGACTTTTTTTCCTTGTTGGAAAAATATGTCGAAGTCAGCAGTCTGGATTGGATCGGAGAATACTTTCCTGATTTGGCAGAGTGGGATTGAGATCTAGCGCAAGTTTTTCGAACACTCTAATCCTAATTAATGGAAACACTCGGGATGGGGGAATATAGTCCTGTTAGGGGCTTCATATTTCAAGGATAGGATATTTAACGAAATACTGATGGGTCAGTAAATCTGAACATTCAGTTCATAGAATCCACACGTGGGAAATTTGGAAATTTCCATCTCCCATCCCTGATCGGGAAACACACCTATCCCCTGTGAAAGCTAACGGAATTGATAACTGAATAGTAAATAGATTAAGCTATGATGGAATTAACGAAGATATTGAGAACTCCTCACATTTCTTCTCCTCCTTAGATAAGCACTCACCTCACCGCGGGCAGCCGGTGAGGTGAGTGCCTTTAAAAGAGAAAGAGGCGACGATGGGAATCGAACCCATGCTAAAGGTTTTGCAGACCTCTGCCTTACCACTTGGCTACGTCGCCCTGATATAAAGAAGCTGATGGTTTCCGGCTGATTAATTTCAGCCATCAGCCACCAGCCGGTATTCTGGAAAGAGCGGGCGAAGAGATTCGAACTCTTGACCTTCTCCTTGGCAAGGAGACGTTCTACCGCTGAACTACGCCCGCTTGAAAGTGCCGAGAGCCAGACTCGAACTGGCGACCCTTTGATTTTCAGTCAAATGCTCTACCAACTGAGCTATCTCGGCCTGCTGTCTATCCCTAGTAATGCAACGCCAATTTTACTCGTTCGATATGGCATTGTCAAGCTTTAGGCCTTTGTGGAAAGAAAAGGCATATAAAGAATGAAGCCAATAGCGATGGTTATTTCTCCAACGATCACTCCAGTAGCTTGGGTGGGGCCGAAAAATGGTGGAGCGGGCCAGGATTGGGTGCCAAATCCGAACACATCAGCCATCCCTGAGATCAATGCGATCAGATAACCGGTCGCGACTAAGCGTACACCAATATCCTGGGCCAAGGATTGAATACTGTCTGCTTGCTGACAGGCTTTAAAGCTGAGAAAACCCCCCAAGCATAACATTGCTAGCCCAATTGAAAACGTTGCAGTTTGCACAAAACCTATGTATAGACTGCGATCGAGTCCGACTATGTCAGGATCTGCGCCTAAAAGAAAGATCA
>Ga0307990_1001886_pt1 | contig 17243 bp, 12 predicted proteins | sample EllFjometagen129_FD_203168 | JGI IMG/M metagenome (GOLD analysis project Ga0307990, IMG submission 203168) | Marine microbial communities from Ellis Fjord, Antarctic Ocean - #129 | ecosystem: Environmental > Aquatic > Marine > Unclassified | place: Southern Ocean | collected 2014-10-08
GATCCTGATCTATAGGATTTGGGCTGAACGCTGCCTCAAGTAATTGATGAGAAGGTAGCTTGGCGTAACCCGGCATAGCCGTGAAGGTAGTTTGTGCTTTTGCTGGAGCATTATTACCCGTGCTGCTCGGCGGCTGGGGATGAAAGATAGACGCCAATTTGCGTTCCCGCGCGGCAATGTCTGGTTCATAGATTGGATTTTTCAGGTATAGACGCCGACAGAACTCTTCTATATTGATTTGGTCTTGTTCTATGTGGTGGCGGATTATCAGGACATCGGGGCTGGTTAACACGGTTAGCAGTTGCTGTGAATTGGTGCTGCATCCAGCTAGCAGCAAGGAAAAAAATATTAATATCGGTCCTGTAGTTTTGCTTATGCGCATTCGGAGCATTGGTTTATCCGTCCGTTATTTGGGGCGGGATAAAAATCTATTGTCACTGCTTTCTGCCAGATTGAAATTGTGTCACTTAGTTAAAACATGTTAAATATGCTGGAGACCGCAATCAATGTAGTTTCTGCAAAGTTAGCTGCCAATATTTTAAATTGCAATCAAAAAACAAGCGGAGCAGTGCATGCGTCAAGCGGTTTTTCTGGATCGGGATGGTACAATAAACGAGGAGCGCGACTACCTGTTTCGCTGCGAAGATTTTCACTTTATCAGCGGGGTGCCCCAGGCAATTAAGCAGCTGAATGATGCTGGTTTTTTGGTAGTCGTGGTAACCAATCAGTCCGGTGTGGCTCGGGGTTATTATGCGGAAAGCGATGTGGAGCGTTTACATGTTTTCATCCAACAGCAATTATGTAGCATCGGGGCCCACATAGATGCGTTTTACTACTGCCCCCATCATCCAACTAAAGGGCTGGGCAAATATAAACGTGATTGCTGTTGTCGTAAAGGTGAGCCCGGAATGTTGTTGCAGGCGTCTCAAGAACACAGTATTGATTTAAATAAGTCGTTTATCGTTGGCGACAAGTTGGTTGATGTTGAGGCTGGTATTGCTGCTGGTTGCGTACCGCTGTTGGTATTAACCGGTTATGGTGTAGAGCAGCAACCGTTGGTTCCGTCAGCGACGACGATATGCGCCGATTTGACTGCGGCAGTAACGTTAATATGTGGGCACTAAGTGGATATTTTGTGTGCAGTGTGCACCGCTGGTTTTTAACTGCGTAGAAGGGGATAAAATGGAGATCACCTGTTTTAAAGCTTACGATATTCGTGGACGTTTACCCGATGAGCTTAATGAAGAGATCGCTTACCGTATCGGGCGTGGTTATGCACAGTTTCTGCATCCGCAGCGGGTAGTGGTGGGGCGCGATGTTCGCTTGAGCAGTGACACGCTGGCAGCAGCGGTGACCCAAGGTTTGTGTGACGCCGGGGTTGATGTCTACGATATTGGTCTGTGTGGTACTGAAGAGGTGTATTTCGCCACGTTTCATGAGCAGATGGATGGTGGCATCATGGTGACTGCCAGCCATAATCCGATGGACTATAATGGCTTAAAGCTGGTGCGTGAACAATCACGTCCCATAAGCGCTGACACCGGGCTGACTGACATTCGCGCCTTGGCGGAAAAAGGTGATTTTGCTCTAGCTGATAAGGTTGGCCAGGTGCGGCAGTTGGATGTACGTTGTGCTTACATTGAGCACCTGTTGGGTTATGTTGATGCTGATGCGCTAACACCGTTTAAGGTTGTGGTCAACGCCGGTAATGGTTGTGCCGGGCCGGTGCTTGATCTGCTGAAAGATCGTTTGCCGATAGAGATGATAACCATTAATCACAATCCCGATGGTAACTTCCCCAATGGTATTCCTAACCCACTATTGACGGAGAATCGCGCAGCTACCGCTGATGCGGTACGCGCCCATGGCGCGGTGGCTGGCATAGCCTGGGATGGTGATTTTGACCGCTGTTTTTTGTTTGATGAAACGGGCGCTTTTATCGAGGGTTACTATATCGTTGGTTTGCTGGCTGAGGCTTTTTTAGCGAAAAACCCCGGCGCCAATATTGTTCATGATCCCCGTCTGGTGTGGAACACCTTTGATGTGGTTAAACAAGCTGGTGGAACTGCGGTGGAGAGTAAGTCTGGTCATTCGTTTATCAAAGAAAAAATGCGTAAAGTTGATGCCGTTTACGGTGGCGAAATGAGTGCCCATCACTATTTTCGTGATTTCTCCTATTGTGACAGCGGTATGATTCCATGGTTATTGGTGCTGGAGTTGATGGCGCGCAGCGGAAAAAAATTATCGGCGTTGGTAGGCGAGCGTATTCGTCTCTATCCATCTAGTGGGGAAATTAATCGTACTGTTAAAAATGCTCCACAAGCCATGGATGCGTTGCAACAAAAGTATGCTGCCGACGCTGTTGCCATTGATCATGTTGACGGGTTGAGCATGGCCTTTGCCCAGTGGCGCTTTAATTTGCGTAGTTCAAATACTGAGCCGGTTGTGCGCCTCAACGTGGAATCACGGGGTGATATTGCGCTGATGGAAGAGAAAACAGCGGCTATATTAAACTGGCTGGAACAGTGGCAGCAGGCACAAGGCTAAAATAGCGGCGAGAATCACGTGCGCTTTTATGTTACTATCTGCGCACTCAAATTGTAGGCAAGATATTACTGCGCCGGCTGATTATGCTGGCGCAAGTATTTTGTATGGTTAAGGCGCTTGTTTAAGGTGAGCACGTGACTCAACAAATAGTTCTGGCTTCAACAAGTCCTTATCGCCAGCAGTTGCTACGTCAACTGGGGCTATCTTTTAGCGCAGTCGCTCCTGTTGGTGAAGAGCATCTTGACCAAAGTGTTGCCCCGGAGTTGTTGGTCAAGCATTTGGCGTTAAATAAGGCGATCAGTGTGCGTGATCAATATAAAGACGCGCTGATTATCGGTTCTGATCAGGTGTTTGTTAACCCGCGTGGTCAAATCCTCGGTAAACCTGGTGATGCTGCGGGGGCGCGTAGCCAATTGCAGGCTATGACGGGTAAAACCCATGTTTTTTACACTGGGGTAGCGCTGTTTGATTGCCTTTCCGGGCGCAGTGTGGTCGATTATGTAACCTTTGCCGTGACTATGCGCCAGCTTACCCCTGAACAGATTGCTTATTATGTCGAGCAGGAGAATCCAGTTGATTGTGCCGGCTCCTTTAAAATTGAGGGACTGGGAATCAGCCTGATGGAAAAAATGGACGGCGCGGATTATACCAGCTTGATTGGTTTGCCGTTGATACGTTTAACCTCAATGTTGTATGAATTTGGTGTTGATGTGCTGGCACCCTCAGGGTGTTGTGCCCCTTAAAATGCTCAATTTAATGATGTCCAAAATTCAGTGCCACAAGCTCTTTGTGACACGATTACGCCCAGAATTTTATCTCATAATTTTTACGCGGATTTAACCACTATGGAACATGCCAACTTCGTTCATCTCCACTTGCACAGTCAGTATAGCCTGCTTGATGGCGCCATCAAGATCCCAGATCTTATCCAGCGGGTTAAAGAATATAAGATGCCTGCTGTTGCTGTCACTGACCACGGTAATATGTTTGGTGCCATGGAGTTCTTTACTCAGGCAACCGCTGCCGGGGTTAAACCGATTTTAGGTTGTGAAGTTTATGTGGCGCCAGGCAAACGCTTTGAGAAAAAAAACGCGCGCGGTTCCTCCGAGGCTTCATACCATCTGGTGTTGCTGTGCCAGAATAAAGTCGGTTATCGCAATCTGTGTTATCTGGTGTCGGCAGCTTATCGGGAAGGATTTTATTACAAACCGCGTATAGATTGGGAGCTGCTCGAACAATACAATGAGGGCTTGATTGCCATGAGTGCCTGTCTCGGTGGTGAATTGCCAACATTGATTAATTTGGGTCGTGCCGATGATGCGGCCATCCGGGCGCAGCAGATGGCGGAGATTTTTGATGATGAGCGTTTTTATCTCGAATTACAGGAAAATGGGATAGCGCAACAGGCCGTTGCTAATGCGGGGCTGATTAAACTCAGCGGTGATCTTGGCTTGCCGCTGGTGGCTACCAATGATTGTCATTATCTCACCCGTAAGGATTCCTATGCTCATGAAGTGCTGCTGTGTATTCAGACCGGCAAGACCATGGATGATGAAAAACGGATGCGCTTTGCCAACGATGGTTTTTATGTGCGCACTCCGGACGAAATGTGTGAAATGTTTGGGCATGTACCGCAGGCCATTGATAACACGGTAAAGATAGCGCAACGCTGTAACCTTGATTTTGATTTTAAGACCTACCATTTTCCGCAGTATGAAAAACCACAGGATAAAACGCTAGCTGAAATGCTGGATGAAATGGCCAAGGTCGGGTTGGACGAGCGCCTGATAACCGTCCGCCAACTAAATCCAGATTTTTCTGCTGCGGATGAGGAATTATATCGCGCGCGGCTGGAACGCGAGCTGAAGACTATTCTCGACATGGGTTTCCCCGGTTATTTTATTATTGTTGCCGACTTTATCAACTGGGCTAAAGATCATGATATTCCGGTTGGTCCTGGGCGGGGCAGCGCTGCTGGTAGCCTGGTCGCTTACTCTATGCGTATCACCGATATCGACCCTATCCCTTATGATTTACTGTTCGAGCGTTTCCTTAATCCCGAACGTATATCGATGCCGGATATCGACGTCGATTTCTGTATTTATGGGCGTGAGAAGGTTATCCAATATGTGCAGCAAAAGTATGGTGTTGCTAATGTGGCGCAGATTATTACTTTCGGTACCATGGGGGCTAAGGGTTGTATCAAGGATGTCGGTCGTGCCCTGAATATACCCTATGGCGAAGTGGATAAGTTATCCAAGCTGGTGCCGGCGGTGCTGAACATTACTCTGCAGGAGGCGCTGAAGCAGGAACCGCGCATGGGAGAAATGGCCCAGGCTGATGTGCGTGTTAAGGAGTTGCTCAATGTGGCGCTAGCGCTGGAGGGTTTGACCCGTCATGCCTCTACCCACGCTGCTGGTGTGGTGGTAACGCCAGAGCCACTGACCGATTATTTGCCGCTGTATACAGATCAGAAATCGGGCGGGCAGGTTACCCAGTTTCCCATGAAGTATGTAGAGAAAATCGGTCTAGTTAAATTTGATTTTCTGGGGCTGAAAACTCTTACCGTAATAGCTAATGCTCTGCGTTTGATCCATGGCTCCAAAAATCCTGATTTTGATCTTCTGGTTATTGGTGTGGATGATGAGGCTACGTATAATCTGCTTAGCCATGGTGATACCACCGGCGTTTTCCAGCTTGAATCATCAGGGATGAAAGAGTTGCTGGTTAAATTAAAGCCCAACTGTTTTGAAGATATAATCGCGGCATGTGCGCTGTATCGCCCCGGTCCATTGGGGTCGGGTATGGTGGATGATTTTATCCTGCGCAAGCATGGTCAGCAGCAGATAGTCTATGATTTCCCCCAGATGGAACCAATTCTGAAAGATACCTACGGAGTTATAGTCTATCAAGAGCAGGTTATGCTTATAGCCCAAGTTTTGGCTAACTATTCACTTGGTAGTGCCGACCTGTTGCGTCGTGCCATGGGCAAGAAAAAAGCTGAGGAGATGGACAAGCAGAAAGGCCTGTTCCTGGCTGGTGCTAAAGAGAACAAGCTGGATATCAAGAAGGCAGAAGCTGTTTTTGATCTGATGGCAAAGTTTGCGGCATACGGTTTTAATAAATCCCACTCTGCAGCTTATGCACTTATTGCTTATCAAACAGCTTATCTCAAAGCCCATTATCCCGTTGAATTTATGGCTGCTCTGTTGACTGAGGATATGGAGAACACCGATAAGGTGATCAAAAATATCGCCGAGGTGCGCGCCATGGGAATCGAGGTGTTGCCGCCGGATATTAACGCCTCTATCCGTTCTTTTACCGTGCATGCGCATGCCATGCGTTTTGGTCTGGGGGCAGTGAAAGGTGTTGGTGCTGCGGCGCTGGAGTCGATAATTAATGAGCGCGAAAATGGCCCCTACCTGACACTGCACGATTTTTGCCAGCGAGTTGATCTAAGCAAGGTCAACAAAAAGGTTGTTGATGCGCTTATCAAGTGCGGTGCCTTTGATTCCCTCGGTGGTAAGCGTGCTCAGAATGAGGCGGTGCTGGAAAACGCTATGGAAATTGGTCAGCGGGTGCAACGCGAACAACAGGTTGGTCAGGATTCCCTGTTTGGCATGGATGAGATGGTGTCTCATGTGGGTACCAGCTATGCTGAATTACCCGATATAGAGGAGTGGAATGATAAACAACTGCTCAACTATGAAAAGGAAGCCTTGGGCTTTTACATCACCGGTCACCCGTTAGCAACATATAGTGACGAGATCAAGCGCTTTGCTACCTGTGACACCGCCGGGTTGTTAGAGCGTCACGATAAAGAGGAGGTGCGTGTCTGCGGTATAGTTGCTGGCATTAAGGAGCTGGTGACTAAAAAAGGCGATCGCATGGCATTTATCAATCTGGAAGATCTTTCTGGTGCTGTCGAAGTGGTGGTGTTCCCGGAGACTTTTAAAGCCGCTGGTGACTATCTTAAAGGTGATGAACCCCTTATGGTGTACGGCACTCTGGATGCCGGTGAGGAGAGTTGTAAGATTCTTGCTACAGACATAGTGTTGCTGCAAGAAGTTAAACAGAAGCAGACCAGAGAAGTGCATGTACGCGTATTAACTCCCGGTCTAACTGAAGATCAATTACAGGCATTGAAACACACTATAGTGCGCTATTCTGGACCCTGTAGAGTTCATCTGCATATGGTCGTTCCTAATCGCAGTGAAACCTCTATTGTTGCCGCGAAAGAACTAAGTGTTGCGGCAAGTGATGAGTTTACCCAGGCTGTAGAAAAATTATTTGGATACGATGTTGTCACCTTTGGGTGATTGATATATTATGCTTCAATTATCCAGTGTCTTACAGGAGGGTTGCCGCTTTGTTTTGTGCCGTTTGCGGACGCGACATTGGTTAGAAAAAATTGTCAATTTGTGCGAGTTGTTATTTACAGCTGGCCAGAATATAAAAAACCGCTGTTTTACCGGGGATGAAAAATGGTGGTTGTAGCTGGGAGAAGGTTATGCAAGCTTATTTAGATTTTGAGAAGCCACTGGTTGATTTAGAGCAGAAAATTCATGAATTGCGTGAGTATTCAACCGCAAGTGTCGATTTTAGCAGTGAACTGCAGAAATTAGAAAAAAAAGCAGAAAAACTACGCGAAGAGATTTTTTCTAAACTGACTCGCTGGCAACGCACGCAGTTGGCACGTCATCCTGGGCGCCCCTTTACCCTTGATTTTGTTAACCATGTGTTTACCGATTGGTTTGAGTTGCATGGGGACAGAAACTTTGCAGATGATTCTGCTTTGGTGTGTGGTTTTGCCCGTCTGGATGGTCAGCCCTGCGCGGTAATCGGTCACCAGAAGGGGCGGGATACCAAGGAAAAAGTGGCGCGTAATTTTGGTATGCCAAATCCGGAAGGTTACCGTAAAGCGTTACGCATTATGAAAATGGCAGAGCAGTTCGGTCTGCCGATATTTACTTTTGTTGATACCCCCGGTGCCTATCCTGGTATTGGTGCTGAAGAGCGTGGTCAGGCTGAGGCTATTGCTCGCAATTTGCGTGAAATGGCAGCTCTCAAGGTTCCAATTATCGTTACTATCACCGGCGAAGGCGGCTCCGGTGGAGCTTTAGCTGTTGCTGTTGGCAACCGTGTAGTTATGATGCAGTATTCTGTGTATGCGGTTATTTCACCAGAGGGTTGTGCCGCTATTCTGTGGAATGATGGAACCAAAGGGCCACAAGCAGCTGAAGCACTAAAGCTTACTGCTGCCGATATAAATGAACTGGGTTGTATCATTGACGATGTTATCGAAGAGCCTTTAGGTGGTGCGCATAACGATGTCAAGCTGGCGGCAAAAAATGTAAAAGCGTGCTTGAAGAAGCACCTGGCTGAATTACAGCAGCTGTCTCCAGAGGGGTTGGTGGAGCAGCGTTATGCTAAATTCCGTGCCATGACTGTGATGCAAGAAGAGGTGCAGGAGAGCGTGGAGAATTAATCCAGTGATGCGATCTGGTGATGTGTATGTTGCTGCGGTTGTACTGTTGTGCGCTGTTATTCTAAGTTGTTCTGGCTGCGCCCAAAAGACGCACCAGCCGGCAGCTGCTAATTACACTGTCGTTCCCGCCAGCGGCACAGCACTGAAGGGTTGGCAAAAACCTTATCGTGTCATGGGTGAGTCCTACACTCCGCTGCTGAATCATGAAGGTTTTGTGGAGGAGGGCATTGCCAGCTGGTATGGAAAAAAATTCCATGGGCGCAAAACCAGTAATGGCGAGATCTATGACATGTACGCCATGACTGCAGCGCATAAAACTCTGCCACTTGGTGTATTTGTGCGCGTGGAAAACAAAAGCAATGGTCGGGTGGAAGTGGTTCGAGTTAACGACCGTGGCCCTTTCGTAGCCGGACGCATTATCGATCTCTCTTATGCGGTGGCAACTAAATTAGCTGTTGTCGGTCCCGGTACGGCAAGAGTTACAGTTACTGCCCTCGGTTATCAACAGAAAAAAGCTGACGGTACCATCCATTATACCTTGCCCGAATCAATTCAAACAGGTCCTTTCACCGTTCAGGTGGGCGCTTTTACCCAACAGCAAAATGCCCAACGTTTACAACTTAAATTACAGGCTAGGTATGGTAGCGCCTATATGCGCCAGGCACGGGTCGATGGGCAGAGCTTTTATCGTGTCCAAGCCGGGCACTACACTTCATTGCTAGAGGCTCAACAGGCGCGCGAAGCTCTTGCCAACAGCGGCTATGGGCAGGGTTTTGTTATTGCTATAGACTGAAGGATAACCGTTGCTCTAGCTGTTAGATCCGCTAATCTGTTGTATTTATTCAGGGAAAGTTGCTATTTACTGAGCATTGTCAACTTATTGTGCGCGGCAAATAATTCTGCCCACTATTCTTATTTTATCCAGTAAACCAGTAAATTTAATCAAAATAGCTTTACCACCAATATTATATTTAAATTCATCTGAGTAGCACTAATCTACCGCTCTGGTTCTGCTCCCCGTATTCATCATGCTCGCGAATTCGGGTATCCAGAGGTTTTGCATAGATTTCTAGACTCCCGCCTGCGAGTATGTGTGCAGAAATAGCCGTTATGTATCGGATAGCGCAACGAGTAAGCGGCAAAAATAGTGCCCTTTTTTAGCTACAGCGCCATGCGATTAAGATTTAGGGACGGTCTCTTTCCGGATGGTTTTCAGTATGTTTTTGTTTTTTAGATATGTTTGAACGGCAACTATCTCTTGCTGCTATCCAGCACTAGCCGCACCGTTTGCAGTAGTTCAGCTAACTCCACAGGTTTCATCAGGAATGCGCTGATACCTAATTCGGCTGCTTTTTCCTTGTTGATTCTGCTGCTGTAGCCGGTACATAGAATAGTCGGGATGTCGGCTCTGATTTTTTTGAGTTGCGCAATCAATTCGCTGCCGGTTATTCCCGGCATAGTTTGGTCGGTGATAACAATGTCAAAATTATCAGCATTGGCGCTTAATATTTCCATGGCTTTGATGCTATCGGTCATCGTTGTTACTACATAACCCATGCTGGTAAGGACTAGGTCGCACAAACTGGTTAGCATTTCATCATCTTCAATAAACAGGATACGCTCGGTGCCGCGGGGCATATCTGCATTATGCGAGGTGGTCTTGGTGATTTCACCTGTTTTGCTAATGGGGAAGTAGAGCTCGAAGGTAGTGCCGCGCCCCAAAATACTGTTGACCTTAATCAATCCATCATGCTGGGTGACAATTCCCTGAACAGTTGATAAACCAACCCCGGTGCCTTCATCTACTGGTTTAGTGGTGAAGAAAAGGTCGAATATTTTATCAATAATTTCTGCTGACATGCCACAGCCAGTGTCCTGTATGCTGATTTTTACATAGCGACCGGGTGGTGCCGCATATTGAGCAGGGATATCTTGCTGCTGTAAATTGACGCTGGTCAGGGATATGGTGAGATCACCTTTTTCATCCATGGCGTGCATGGCATTGTTGCACAGGTTGATCAGGCACTCCTGTATTTGGGACGGATCGGCATGTATGGTGAGATTGTGACTGTTGTCACTTATATGTTGTTGTAGCTTAATGGTTGCAGGTAAGGTTGAGTTGAGTAGCTTTATGGTTTCATTAATGATGAGATATGGTTGTATCGTGGTTTTCTCTTTGTTGCCTTGGCGACTATAGCTGAGGATTTGTGTAATAAGATCACGGGAGCGTAACACCGCGGTTTTAGCGTTGCTGAGGCACTCATCAGTTTCGGTATTGTGGTGGGTCTTCATTTGCAACAATTCAATATTGCCAAGAATGATGGACAGGTTGTTGTTGAAATTATGCGCCATACCACCAGCCATGACACCAACCGCTTCCATCTTATATTTTAGGCGCAATTGCCGTTCAAGTTCCAGCTGTTGTTGTTCCGCTTGCTTGCGCTCGCTGATATCTCTTACCGCTGTGACCAGGAAATGGTCATCCCCTTTTTGTACGACCCGCGATTCAATCTCGACAGGGATGAGCGTACCATCTTTTTTTCTTGCAACGATTTCGTAAGTTGGCGTCACATTGGTGTCAAAACTTGAGTAGAGTAAGTCATGAGATTCACTAGGGAATAATAATTCGATAGCGTTGTGTCCAATTATTTCTTCAGAGGTGTAGCCAAGCAGTTGTGCCAAAGAATCATTGGCGTCAAGAATTATACCGTCATTGTGGAGCACAATCCCTTCAAAGGTCACTCTCGAAAGCGTCTTGAAGCGCTCTTCACTAATCTGTAAATTTTCCTGACTGGTACCCAGAGATTGCGCCATATTGTGAAAAGAGTTGTTTAGCTTGTCAAACTCATTAATGTTGACGGGGTGTTCAATACGACTGTGAAGATTCCCCAGGGCTAATTCGTTTGTTATGTCTATTAATTTGTTAATGGGGTTGAGCAGTGTTTCGCGACCAAAGCCCCAGGCTATGAAAAGTGCTCCCATTGTTGCTAGCAGCATCAGCAATAAATTTCGATGCATAATTGCATTGGCTGGGGCTAGGATAAATGCATCAGGAACACCAGCCCAAACATACATGTAAGCATCAGCATCGGTGCTTGTAGCGACTTGTTCAAAAGCGAAGATACTATCAGTTGCGTCGGATCCAGCAGCCGTTATGATCCCCGGTTTACGCGCTTGTTGAGCAATTGTCCAAGTGCTGTTTTTGATAGGTTGCCCAATCGGGTTAGTCTTTTCTTTTGCTGGATAATAAAATAAGCGAATTCCCTGATGATCTGTTATTGCTATATAGGAGTCTTCCGGGAGAAATGCATCGGTGTAAAGTTTGGAAAAAAGGGTCAGGTCAATTGCTACGGTTAAAACAGCTTTTGGTTCTCCGCTTGCGTCCAGCACTGGGTAAGCAAAGGGGAATGCTGGAATCTTATGACCAACCCGGGTAATTATATACTCGCCAGTGGCAAATGTTTTTGTTTTCAAGGCATCGCGGAAATGCTTGCGATCAGCAAGGTTCTTGTCTGCGTAAGGTATGCCTGAGACCAAAACATCCCCGTGCAAATCGACCAGAGTGATGTTTGCGTAATTGGGATTTCTTTTCAGGATGTTTTTGAAAATTGCATTAAGCCCATGAACATCAAGATGCTGCACTTCATTCGTCAGGGCTAGTGTGGAAAGAATTTCACGGGTGGATAGGGCTAAATCTTTCTGAATTTGAGCCATGGTGTGCGTGATTATTAAGATATCTTTTTTGGTGCGTTCGATGGTGGAGTTTCTTTGCTCCATTCCCGAGTACAGTAGTATCGCAATGGCAGGTAAAACCGTAAGAATAACCAGTAACGCTAAGTTTTTGCGAATTGATCCCATATTTAAAAAAATCATATTCACATCCTGGCGATAATAAACAGCTGATATTGGTAGGCTGTTTATGGACAAAGTTATAAAATAAGGTAAATTTGGCGCTTTCTGCTTTATTTTCGCGTGCAAATAATATTAAACCTAACTAAGGTATAGTCAAGCGTAAACGGTTTTTCGCCTGCCTACTTTGTGCAGGAGGGGTAGCGACTGATTTGTTTTAAGGTGATTGAAATGGTCCTTTTGTTGGTGACCTCTGTGTTTTTTTGGCGCGCGACCGATGTGCAATAGTCTGGTGTGAATTTATTTGCGCACGTCTTTAATATACATGGCTTTGCCGTCTTTTCTCATTTCGATATCGAACAATTCGCTGGCTTTTAATAGATCTCCGAGCTTTTTATAGCCGTAGTTAATAGAGGAAAAAGAGCTGTTGTTTGATATGTAATAACCAACTCTACTCATGTCTGCCCAGCCATCATCATCAGATGTTTGTTCTACCGCAGTTCTTAGTAATCTAACTAGTGAAGTATCTTGTCTTAGTTCTTGCTTGGTTTTCTTTACTGGTTGTTTAGGAGCGTCAGTCTTCTCTTCGTCTTCAGAAACAAGGTTCTCAGTGTAGATAAAGGGTGAGCAGGCATCGACAAATGGTTTTGGTGTTTTCTTTTCGCCGAAACCATAAACAGGCAGTCCGCTTTCAAGTATTCTTAGCACCAAAGGGGTAAAATCACTGTCACTTGTCATTAATGCGAAGGCATCGACACTTTTACTATACAGCAAGTCCATTGCATCAATTATCATCGCCGAATCCGTAGCATTTTTTCCTTTTGTATAGGCAAATTGCTGCATAGGTCTAATTGCATAAGGGTGTAATTTACCTATCCATCCGGATAATGATGGATTATTCCAATCCCCATGTGCATGGCGAACATTTACCATGCCATATGTTGCCAGCTCTTCTAATACACCCTCTATCGATTTATGACTGACATTGTCACAGTCAATCAAAAGTGCTATCCGTTTCCGTTCTGACATGGAGTTCTCCTAAATTTAAACGGTTTATGATCATCGCGCCAAGCGTGGTTGCGTGACTCTGAGCAATTTTAGTTTCTTTTTTCAATTTTGCACAGACGTATTTTTGATGGGTTGTCGTAGCGGGATGGAAAAAGATCTTTTGCCTGTAGTGTTGAACATCGCCAAGCTCCCTTGGGTTTTACAAATGTTCGTGCTAGAGTGTCTGGCTGTAACGATTTCTGCTTGTTGGTACTTTAAATTCAGCAGGGAGGTAGATTACTTTTGCTATGCGTAATAAACTGTTTGCGATGAGGTGTAGAAGTATGAATGTTGGGGGCGCAAATAATTTGATCGTGGGTAGTATCCGTGGCTTCGTTGGCGGATTTTTCTCAGTGTGGAGCGCCTTGCGTTTTGTGCTTAAGAACCCGTCTTTATATAAGTATGTTGCTATTCCTTTTATTATTAACGTCATAGTTTTTTCGGCGGCTATATATTGGGGCCTTGATCTGTTTACCAATCTTACCGGGCAATATTTTTCTGCGCATGGTGCCTGGTATTGGCAAATATTGGCAGCGGTGGTCAAGCTTTTCGCCGGGTTGATAACGTTAGTGGTGGTGTTCTTTGTCTTTACCGTTGTCGGTAATTTAATCGCGGCCCCTTTTAATGATGTGCTTTCTGAGCGTACTGAGCAGTTACTGACCGGAAATCTTATCATCGAGCCTTTCTCTTTGACGCAGATCGCGAAGGATTTCTGGCGTGTTATGTTTGACGAGGTGCGTAAGATTTCAATATTTATCCTGTTGATGTTGGTTGCGCTGTTGTTTAATTTCTTGCCAGGTGTTGGATCGCTGATTTATGCCGTTTTGTCCGTAGTTCTTACACTCTATTTTTTAGTAATTGAGTATACTGGCTATGTCTTCGGGCGCAAGCACCTTTGTTTTAAGGATCAGCGTAAGTTTATAGCGCAAAATCGTCTCGGTGCCCTGGGCTTTTCTGTGGCTGTTATGTGTATGCTGTTTATTCCATTCGTGCAATTTTTGACAATTCCAATAGCGGTTGTGGCCGCAACTCAATTGTGTTGTGGCCACAAGTTTACCTAGCTAAAATGTTAATTCTATACTGAGGAGAGTCTCCATGGGAGAACCTGGTAAAACTAAGTTTCAGGTTGATTTACGGCGTCATCTGCGTGAGCGTAATGTTGAGCGTAATCTTATTCGATTAATTTGCGAAATTGCGGATGCATCAAAATACATTATTAACTCAATTCGTACTGGTGACTTGGGGGTTGCAGGAACTTCCAATTTGTACGGCGAGGAGCAATTGGCTCTTGATGTTCTGTCAGACCGGATTTTACAGAAGCGTATTAAGAATTCTGGTGTTTGTGCAAGTGTCGTATCTGAAGAAAATAGTGAAGTGATCAATTTCGATTGTAGCTGTGAAGATTGCTATTCAGTCGCCTATGATCCACTGGATGGTTCTTCTTTGGTTGATGTTAATTTGGCAGTTGGGACAATTCTCTCTATCTACAAAGGTAATACTGTTTTACGCAAGGGGCGGGAACAGGTCGCGGCAATGTATATTTTGTATGGACCACGTACCACTCTTGTTTATTCGACCGGTGATGGAGTGCATGAGTTCGGTATGAACCAACTGATGGAATACACTATGGTTAAAGAAAATGTAACTATCGATGGTGTTGGTGGTATCTATTCTCCTGGTGGTCAGCGCAACCTGTATACCTCAGGTACTGAGAAGTATGTGCTTAGTCTTGAGGAGAGTGGTCATAAATTGCGTTATAGCGGGGGCTTTGTCCCTGATATTAATCAGATATTGATGAAGGGGCATGGGATCTTTCTATACCCTCACCTTAAAGGTCGTCCTCAAGGGAAGCTACGTTTACTTTATGAACTCAATCCAATGGCTTTTTTAGTGGAACAGGCTGGCGGTGCTGCGTCAAATGGGCATATGCCAATACTTGATATTGAACCCGATGGTATAGAGATGTGCGCCCCGGTTTTTATCGGTTGTCGTGAGGATGTTGCCGCGGCGGAAAAGTATATTGCTGCTGAATAGTTTGTATAGATCTAAGCAACTCGTGAGAGCACAAAAAACGCCATCCTGATAACTGATCAGAATGGCGTTTTTTGTATATAGTTAGACTGTGCCAAGCGTGGTAATGCTTTAGCGGGTTAAACGGCAAATTGTCAACTGTTGACCAAGAAATCTGCTCATGGTTCCTAGAAGATTGTGCCACCAGGGGTTGAAATGCTCTCTATTGCTGTGACTTATAGTGATGACCCCAGTAAGCTCATCAGCGTCAAATATCGGGACGCTGATAATGGCTTTTTCCCACGCGTTGCACTGATATCCTTCCCCAATAGTAGTGCAGTCACTACAGTTTTGTGTAGTGCGCTCCTCGATAGCATGCTGAATAAACAGGCTTTCTATTGATGTGGCAACCCTCTGATGTACAATTCCATTTGAATCAATGGCCAACAGCATTTTTTTGTTTACTGATGTGATTTGTTCTGGTGGTAGGTTGGCGGGCCAGGTCAAAAGGGTGCAGCTGGTGGTGTGACAGTATTGATAAAGTATGCGCAAGGTGTCTTTTAATAGAGTGGTTTCGGTTAATTTGTGAGCTGGCAGTTCACTGAGACGCTGCAAGGCGGACAGGGACTCAAGCAGGTCATCGATGTTTTCTGCTAGTTCTGTCATAGTTGACGAGAGTATCTCGTTGTTTTCCATTGTTTATACTCCGGAGCTGGTTATAAGTTGGGCAATTTCGTGTAACCCAGTTACCTGCTCCTCAATTTCAGAAATAACTTTTTGTACATGTTCTGCGCTAACCATTTGCTCGTTAAATTTTACATCATGTAAGTTGCATTTGCTGTTGAGAAATAAGCAATCTGCAATTTGAGCACTCAACCACACCAGTTCAGGTAGCGGATCATCCGTGTAATAATTTGATTCCATATCTATATCAGCCAACGATTTTGTCAATTCATCTGGCAGATCCCAGCTAGTAGCTAACATGACAGCTGTTTGGTGGTGATCAATACCAAACTCTTGGTGCAGTGCTTGCTTCAACGTTATTGTTTTGTTCACAAAAACTGTGTTCATCTGATTAGGGAAAATATGTACCAAGGCTTGTAACCCAATATTATGGATGAGTCCAGCCGTGTAGGCCGTGCCCGGCTCCGGCTTGTCGCGCAGTTTCAGGTAGCGGGATAGTTCCTGAGCAATAATTGCTGTGGTTACCGCATTAAACCAGTATCTTCTGGTATCAAATGCTGCGCATAAATTGGTACCGAATGGGCTGGTCAGGGCCATGGCTAATGAGAGACTACAGGTTATCTTTAACCCGAGAACGCGAATGATTGCTTCACGTACCGTCGATATCTCAGCGCGTTGACCAAAGTATGCCGAGTTTGCACAGCGCAAGATACGCGCAGTGATGGCAGGGCACTTGTTGATGATGCCTACCACATCGGTCAGGTCTACTTGAGCATTGGCAACAACACGGATTATTTCGCGGGATATACCGCTTGGAGGAGGTATTTGCTTGATTTTGCGAATGTTGTCGATGATTGAATCGTGATTGTGCATTTAGACCCCAGTGTTAGATATGTTCATTGCCGAGAAAAACTCGTACTTTGCCAGCAATACTTTCGGCATCCAGACCATATATTTTGCGCAGTTGTTCCTGAGTCCCTTGTTGCAGTAACTGATCCGGTAACCCAAGACGTAAAATGCGCGGATATACATTGTTTTGCTCCAGCAATTCCATTACTGCAGAACCAAAACCACCGGGCAAAACATTTTCTTCGATGGTAATGATGTTGTGTGTCTGTTGTACTGCCGCAATTATGATATCAGTATCTAGAGGTTTTAAGAACCTGGCGTCAATTACACTTACGTCAATATCCTGCTGTGCCAGCATCTCGGCGGCATCTAATGCTGCTTGAACACAAGTACCCAACCCGATCAGTGTTGCCTTAGATCCATAACGTAACTGTTCGCCTGTACCAATTATTAATGGTTCCACTGCTTCATTGTCAAGCGCTTCTTCGATGTTGCCACGGGGATAACGGTAAGCAAATGGTCCGCTGCTGTTAGTGGCGCTCAACATGGCACGTTTAAGTTCGTGACCATTGCGTGGAACAACAATACTTATGTTGGGCATGTGGCGTAAGTAAGATAAATCAAACACTCCATGGTGTGTTTGACCGTCGGCCCCGACCAGCCCGGCGCGATCCAGCGCAAAAGTAACGGGTAAATTCTGCAAGCAGACATCGTGCAACACATTGTCATAGGCGCGCTGTAAAAAGGTCGAATATATGGTTACCACGGG
>Ga0307990_1001887_pt1 | contig 17238 bp, 12 predicted proteins | sample EllFjometagen129_FD_203168 | JGI IMG/M metagenome (GOLD analysis project Ga0307990, IMG submission 203168) | Marine microbial communities from Ellis Fjord, Antarctic Ocean - #129 | ecosystem: Environmental > Aquatic > Marine > Unclassified | place: Southern Ocean | collected 2014-10-08
TTCCAGCTTTTCCTGTTTAGCCGCCATTTTTCTCAAAAACACGTCTCCCTTTTTTAAACAGCAGAGTTTGTACTTTTCGCCGCTGCCGCAGGGACATGGATCGTTGCGGCCAATCTGCATGACGGATCGGGGACCGGTCACAACACTTTTGCGCATCGACATCTTCGGGGAGATTCTCACAGTTTTTTTCTTTCCCATATTATCCTCTGTCCTAATATATGGCTTTGTGCCCAGCGCCGAAGTGATTATTGACATAGTCAACGATCATCGACAAATACTCGCGAAAATCCGGACAATGAAAACCCCGCCCCAAAAGCGCCTTGCGGGCATTTGCGCTGTCGTACTCAACCGGATGTTCCGCTATTGGTCGAAAAGCCTTCTGTTGAAAATATTCCACCCGTGAGCGGCAACGATCAGTTATAAAAATAACCGGCAACAGGCTATCGACTCACACCGTGCCTTGTCAATTGCCATTCGATGTGTCTCTATCCGCGTAGAAAAACCTTGATCTTGAACACCTGCGCCCCTTCGCTTATAAGAAGGCGGTTTTTGTGGAATTTGAATCCGCCCGAGGTATGGCTTTATGGAAAGCGCGCTCCATGCATTCATTTTGGGAATCGTGCAGGGTCTAACGGAGTTTTTGCCCGTCAGCAGTTCCGGCCATCTGGTCATCGGGCAAAACCTGTTGGGAATGAAGGATCCCGAGCTTCTTCTCGACACGGTGCTTCACCTGGGCACGCTTTGCGCGGCCGTTGTTTTTCTGCGTCCTCAAATCATGGAAATCATCGCCGGACTCAGAAAACTCGCCCAGGCGCCCGGAAGTTTTAAAACCCTTTATGAAAACGATCCGGGAATTCGGTGGTTTGTTTTGATGGTCATCGCATCGATTCCCACGGCGATCATCGGCCTGAGCTTTGAAGACTTTTTTGAATCGCTTTTCGGCAATTTATTAGCGGTAGGCGTCTCACTGTTTTTCACGGGACTCCTTCTTTTAGCCACCTACGCGGTCATCCGCCAAAAGGACAGAACGACGCATCCCATCACCGCAACCAACGGATTTGTCATGGGTCTGGCTCAATCCATTGCGATCATACCCGGCATCAGCCGGTCGGGAATCACTATCGCGACGGGTCTGTTTTCCGGCCTGGATGTAACGCAAGCGGCCCGCCTGAGCTTTCTCATTTCCATACCCGCCATCGTGGGCGCCGTCGTACTTCAATTTCTGAAAGTCGATTCGATTTCGCAAGGAGCGCTTGCCGGACTGCTCATCGGTTTCGCGACCGCGGCCCTTTCCGGATATTACGCACTCAAACTGCTTTTTAATTTGTTGGAAAAACGCCGTTTTCATTTATTCGGTTTTTATTGCCTGACTATCGGCGCTTTCACCATCATTTTCAGCCTAACTGCGGGGAGTTGACGATCCATGCCGCCAAGAGCGCTTATCACGGGCATTTTGGGCCAGGATGGGTCCTATCTTGCCGAACTTCTCCTGGGCAAAGGCTACGAAGTTTACGGAGCCGACCACAACCCGAAAATTGAGAGATTTGGGAGAATCAAGAATATCCAGGCCAGAATCAAAGTGCTTTACGCCGATATGGGCGACGCCGAATCCATTGATAAGGCCATCACTGAGTCGGAACCGGATGAAATATACAATCTGGCCGCAAGGAGTCTTATTAAAGCCGCTTGGGACCAGCCGGTGCACGCCGCCGATCTGATGGGGCTGGGTACAACCCGCCTGCTGGAGTCGGTGCGAAAAATCAATCCGAAAATGCGCGTTTTCAACGCCTCCAGCGCGGAAGTATTCGGTCGGGTTCAGGAAATTCCCCAAAAGGAAACAACGCCTTTTAATCCCCGATCCCCGTATGGCGTCGCCAAACTGTACGCCTTTTTCATGACCAAAAATTACAGGGAATCCTTCAATATCCACTGCGCGTCCGGAATATTATTCAACCATGAATCCCCGCGCAGGTCGCCGGAGTTTGTGACGCGCAAGATAACTCTCGGCGTTGCCAAAATCAAATTGGGTCTGGAAAAAGAACTATTCCTTGGCAACATTCAAGCCAAACGCGACTGGGGTTTCGCGGGGGATTACGTCCGCGCCATGTGGATGATGCTACAGGCGGATGAACCGAATGATTTCGTCGTTGCGACAGGTGAATCCCATTCGGTGCAGGAACTTCTCCAAATCGCCTTCGAGAGAGCAGGCCTCAATTGGGAAGATCACGTTCAAATCGATTCATCCCTCATACGGCCTTCCGATCCGGATTATCTCGTCGGCGATTCAACCAGGATTCGGGAAACCCTTGGCTGGAAGCCGACGATCACCTTTTCGGAACTCGTCGAGATGATGGTCGATGCCGACATCGCCGATTTGAAAAAAAACCCTGGCCGAAGGCTCCTGAAAAAATAATCAGATTGCGCTGACCAAGCTCTCGATCTCTTGAATGTTGGAAAGAAGCCAAAACGGCGGTAATGTCAGATAATTATTGTTGTCCGAGAAACCAATAGCTAGACAAATAACGCTAAACTTGGCTACGATGATAACCGATATACTCTATTGGTGAGCAACTTCGGAACCAAATCCATGGATGATAAAAAACCTATTGATTCGCTTGAGGGAAAAACGCTTGGCGGCGAAACCGAAAGCGAAGACGAAAACCTTGACTTTTTAGAAGAACAAGGCGGACGTCCGACCGAGGCTGTATTTGAAATATCCAATGACGGATTGCGGGCCACTGCCCAGATTTTTCCCCCGGTCGGCGATGGCGATCACATCACTCTTGAAATACTCCAAAAGGCTCTGGCCGACAAAAAGATTTCTCACGGAATCGACGAGGATGCTATTGCAAAGATAGTCGCTGAGCGCACCTATATGAAAACGGTCCAGATCGCCAAAGGCACGCCCGCCGTGGATGGTCACGACGCTCAGTTATTTTTCCACTACTCGAAAAATCGCGAGGTTCAGGATCGCTCGATGAACAACCTTGAGCGCATCAATCTCAAGGAACACGACAAAATCATCAATGTGAATGCCGATTTGCTTCTCATCGAAAAGACGCCGGCTACAAAGGGCGAACCCGGAAAAATCGTCACCGGAAAAAGCATTCCCCAGCTGCGCGGCAAGGATATCCGCCTTCGAGCCGGAAAAGGCGTTAAGGCCGATGAAGCCGGACTCCTGTTTCACTCGACAATGCCTGGACAGGTCATATTCCGCAACAATCAAATCCGCATTGAAGACGTTTATGAGGTCGAGGATGTGGACGCCTCCACAGGCAACATCCACTTCAAAGGATCGGTGGTCATCAGCGGATTGGTCAACGACGGCTACCTCGTCGAATCCGATTCTGAGATTCGCATCACCGGCAGCGTTGGCGACGCTCAAATCCACGCAGACGGGGACATCATCATCGCCGGAGGAGTTTTTGGAAGCGGCGAATGTGAAATTGAATCCAAAAACGGCAGTATTTTCGCTAAATTCGCGCACAACGCCAAATTTTCGGCCGCTGAAAACATTATTATTGAAGATTATACTAAAGAGTGCGACCTCACCGCCGGCAAAGTCATAAAATTCACTAGCGACAATTCGCACCGTGGCTTCATACAGGGTGGCCGCGCTGTCGCCACCGAAGAGTTCTTTGCGCAAGCGATTGGGTCGGAAATCGAGACAAAAACTTTCGTGGGCGTTGGCGTGGACTCCGAGATTACAAAGGCCATCGCCAAAGACGAAATTTGGATCGCCGACATGCAAAAAAAGTTTGGCGAGGCCCTGAAAAATGTTCAGTTCCTACAGAGTTTGCGCGAAAGAGACAATTTGGATGATAGAAAACAAAAGCTTCTTGATAAGCTGATTGTCGGTTTCAGCAAAATCCGCGACGCTATCGAGCCGAAGGTCAAAAATTATCATGAGACTATTCGTAAAACGATCGGGGTATCCCAGGGAAAAGTCACAGCGATGCAAAGCGTACATCCCGGCGTAAAACTGAAAGTCGGCGGCGAGACGATCATTATCAGCAAAATCGTCCAGGCCGTCACCTACATTCTCGGCAGCGAAGGGGTCATCACCCGAGCTGTTCGCGCGGACGAGGGAAGCGAGGATAATGGCCCAAAAGCTGCCAAAAAAAGAGTTTCTTAAACGACTAAATTCCGAAGATCCGCTGCTGGGATGCTCCATCACCAGCATGAATCTGAAGGATGTAACCTTTAAAGACAACTCGCTGGCCAACCTCGAAGCGGATCATGTGTTGTTTCACAACTGCGATTTCAGCGAGACATGGCTCGCCGGGCTCAAGTTGCACAAATGCCGATTTGAACAATGCGAATTCTCTGAGGCGCTTTTCGACCAGACCTTGACCAATTCATGCCAGTTCGCCGACTGCGGAATGGAGAAAACCGTTTTTTCCAAATCTCATATCGTCTCCTCGTATTTTTTGAGGACAAACGCAAAAATACTGACTTTCCAGGATTGCGTATTACAGATGACCTGTCTGGAAAAATGCGACCTTAGTGGATTGAAAAGTGTTAACTCGCCCATGCTATTAATGGGCATGCGCGACTGCCAGCTTGTTGACGCATCATTTCCCGGCGCCGACTTGCCGGGCAGCGATTTTCATAACGCCGATCTCACCGGCGCCGACTTCAGCAAAGCCAACCTCACTCTATGCTCCTTCAACGGCGCAAAGCTCAACGGCACGAATTTCGCCGGTGCCAGGTGCATCGGAATATCCATCATCGGCGCTGAACGTGAAACAACGGATTTCTCATCGGCAATCTTTGAAAATGTTATTGAGGAAGCGCCGGAAGAACAGAAAGAGAAAAATAGCCCATAGCGCTTTAATTTCCATCCGCCTCGTTCTCATGGTAAATATAATCCGATTTGTGCGAATCCATTGTTCGCTTGATTTATCATTGTATGTGAAAGGAGGCGACGCCATTGGGTCATGAAAAAGAGTTGGCTGTATTCGGCGGAAAACCAATTCGAAGCAACACGCTATCCTATGGTCGCCAATGCATAAACCGCGAGGATGAAAAAGCCGTTCTGGCCGCCTTGCGTTCGGACTTCCTGACGCAGGGGCCACGGATTGAGGAGTTCGAGCAGGCATTTTCAGCCTATGTCAAAAGGCGATTTGCCGTCGCCTTCTCCAGCGGGACGGCGGCCCTGCACGCCTCCTATTACGCGCTCGGCCTCGGCAATGGCGATTCGCTTCTGACTGTGCCCATGACCTTTGCCGCCACAGCGAACGCCGCGCTGTTCGTCGGGGCATCGGTTGCTTTTGCCGATGTTCAACCGGAAACCGGCCTGATTGATCCGGCGCGGATAGATCGCGAAATTACCAAAAAGACCAAAGCGATTTGCGTCGTACATTACGGTGGAGCGCTGTGCGCGATGGACGAGGTCAATGCCACGGCCAAACGTCATGGGATACCCATAGTGGAAGACGCCTGCCATGCGCTGGGCGCCGAAGGATACGGCGCTTCGGCGGGCCGTTTCGGCAAGCTCGCCGTCTTTTCCTTTCATCCCGTCAAGCCCATCACTACCGGCGAAGGCGGCATGGTTGTAACGGATTCCGCGAAGCTCTATGAACGGATGAAGGCTTTCAGGAGCCACGGAATTTCCAAGTCGCCTCGATTAAGCGAAACCAAAGGGCCCTGGTTTTATGAGATGCGCGAACTGGGATTCAACTATCGCCTGACCGACATCCAGTGCGCCCTGGGGCTTTCCCAATTGAAACGATACGACGAATTTCTTCGCCGCCGCCGCGACATCGCCGCCGATTACGATTCCTTTTTTTCCGACTTCGACGCCATCCGTCCATGCACTATCAAGCCGGGCGTGAAATCGGCGTATCACCTCTATCCGGTATTGGTTGACGGTCACCGCTACAAGGGAGGACGGAAAATGTTCTTCAAAGCCCTGCAGGCCGAAGGAATAGGCGTGCAGGTGCATTACATCCCGGTCAACATGCACCCATATTACAAAAGCCTGGGATTCAAAGCTTCCGACACGCCTTGCGCGAAGAGCTTCTATGACCGCGAAATTTCCATCCCGATTCATCCGGGCATGACAAAGCGGGATATCGCCGACGTGAAAAACGCTTTTCTAAAGATTCATAACGCTCTTGGGCGTTAAAATGACTCGCAAAAAACTTCCACGAATAACGGCCTGCGTGGTCTCGTACAACAGCGCGGACACCTTACGCGACTGCCTTGGCGCTCTTTGCGCGCAAAGCGAGGTCGAAGTCGATGTGGTCGTTTTCGACAACAACTCGCTCGACGAATCCGCGGAAATTGCCTTGGAATTTGAGGATGTGAAAGTCATCCGTTGCGAAACAAATATCGGCTTCGCCGCCGGCGCAAACGCCGCTTTTGCAAAAGTCGATTCTTCTCTCATTCTTTTTTGCAATCCCGATGCCATTGCCCAACCCGGTTGCCTGGGCGCATGCGCGCAAACCCTGATCAACAGCGATCCGGCGGTTGCGGCGACGCAACCGAAACTCGTGAGACCTCTAGTGGATGATAAAGGGCGGCAATTTATCGATTCCACAGGGATGCTTTTGTCCCTTGGCGATCTTTCACCCCATGATCGCGGGCGTGGAGAAATCGATACAGGGCAATATGACAGCGCGCTTTCTATCTTCGGTCCGACAGCGGCCTGCGCACTTTGGCGACAAGAGGCGTTATGCGACTGCCTGATTGACGGCGAACTTTTCGATGAAGATTTCTTTGCGTATTACGAAGATGTTGATCTGGCCTGGCGCGCCAAAAATTTGGGATGGAGTTTTACATACGTTCCACGAGCCGTAGCCGTGCACGACCGAAAGGATCCTCCATATCATGGCCCGAAAATCGACGCAGAGGCCTTTGCAAACCGTTATCTAATGTTGGTGAAAAACGCCGATGGCCGCGCGTTGGCTACGACGCTGGCTAGGACTTCCATTCGGGAAGCGCCGCGATGGATATGGAAAAGCCTGACTCAGCCCGGATTTATCTCGGCCTGGCGCCGACTGCTGCGTGGTTTGCCAAAGATGATGAAAAAAAGAAAACTCCTTGGCCAGGCGAGATGCGGCGTAAAGCGCAACCCCGCCTAGAGATCGTCTTCCTCGCGGGCGCCCAGGAAGTCGCCTGAGTCAACCGCTTCGAAAAAAGCCTGCACAGCGATGGGATCAAACTGAGAATTGCTTTTATCGCGCAGTTCATCCATCGCCGTTTGGTGGGGCAATCCGTCGCGGTATGGACGATTGCTGGTCATGGCGTCGTAGGTATCGGCGACACAAATAATTCTGGCCATCAAGGGAATCGAATGCCCCTTCAAACCCTCCGGGTAGCCGCGCCCGTCGTATCGTTCGTGATGAAACTTGATGCCGGGGATGACATCCGCCATGCCTGGAACATGCTGGACGATTTCCTCCCCAAAGGTTGTGTGCCTTTTCATGGCCGCAAATTCGTCGTCAGTGAGCTTGCCCGGCTTGCGGAGAATCGCGTCGTCCACGCCCAGCTTTCCGATGTCGTGCAGCATAGCCGCCATTCGTAAACGCTCCTGATCACGCTCATCCAGGCCGAGTTTCTGCGCGATGGCCACCGAACCCTCCACGACGCGCTTGGTGTGACCACCGGTGTAGGGATCGCGCTTTTCAATGGTCTCGACCAGCGCAGAAATTGTACCGAGGAAAGCTCGTTGAAGCTCTTCGTAAAAACGTGCGTTGACAATGGAAACCGCCACCTGGTTGGCTAATGTTTCAAAGGCGAGTTGGTCGTTTTGCGTAAACTTCAAATCGCCGAATTTGTTGGCGACTTCCAGCGCGCCGATCACCTTGCCGCGGTGAATCAGCGGTGAGCACATGAGATTGCGCGTCACGAGCTCGCTGAAATAGTCCATCTTTGTTTCAAAGCGGTCGTCAATCTCCACATCGTCGATGACAACGCTTTTCCCGGAATCGATCACATGCCCAACGATTCCCTCCCCCATTTTAATTCTGACCTTCTCAAAATCCGCTTCCGCCGTCCCAAAAGCGACTTCGACCACGATGTCCCCTGAGGCTTCGTCAATAAGAAAAAGGCTGGCGGCTTCAGTGCTGGCAATTTCTGCGGCGGCCTCGGTGGCCCGGCGCCAAACAACCTTGGGATTCAACGATCCGGAAATCAATCCGGCTATTTCCACCAGACGCTGATAGCGATTTTGCCGCACAAAAGTTGATGTAGCGTATTCGTTGTCACTCACGACGCGTTCTCCTTTTTTTCCGGGCAGTCAATCCCCAGCCGGGTTAAATTTTGCCCCCAATCGATTCAGTATCATATAGTTTTTTATTGTTTTCGTGAAGGATCAATTGCCTGCCGCAACAATGACAGGCTTTATTTGGTTTCTGGCGACTATGGAGTATGATTTGTCTTTTAAAAACCATACAAATAGCAAACCAAACGCAAACAATTCTTTTTGCGGGCAGCCTTAAACTTACTTATTGCTTTGAAACAAACCTAAGTGCTAAAAACAGCCTGTGTTTTCGGTTGCGTGAAACTGGGCTAGTAAAACTCCAACGTTTCGCCTTTAATGCGTTCCTATCAGCTTCGGTTTCAATCCTCCATCAACCAGATTGGGAATGACATGCAAAGCCACGATGAAAAAGTTCGCAACGTCGCACAGCAGCTAAAGGCCGCGGCCAAAAAAGGAGTGCGCGTCGAGTTCGTAAAAAAGTCAGTATCGCATTTAGTCCCCAATCCTTATACGGACCCGAATGAGACGCCGAAAATCGACCTCTCGCCTTTGGATGAGTTGCTCAAAATCGACGAAAAAAATCTGACTTGCACCGCTGAATCCGGCCTGACCTTTGAAGATCTGACCCGGGCAACACTGGCTAAAGGCCTAATCCCGAACACCGTATCCGAACTTAAAGGCATCACCATCGGCGGTGCCGTGTCGGGCTGCTCGGTTGAATCGATGTCCTACAAAGACGGAGGATTTCATGATAGCTGCCTGGAGTACGAAGTTATCACAGGCGAAGGCGAAGTCCTGAGCTGCTCCCGAGAAAAGGATCCGAAAATCTTCGAGATGATGCACGGCTCTTACGGCACGCTGGGCGTCATCAGCAAGATCAAATTCAAACTTCTCCCGGCCAAGCCTTTCGTGAAGATGGAATACCACCACCATTCCAACTTTGACGAGTTTTGGTCCGAGTTGCGCAAACGGTGTGAAAAGGCGGACTATGAATTCGTCGACGCGATCATTCACAGCCCGTCGAAATTCGTAATCTGTCTCGGCCGGATGGTCGATGACGCTCCCTACGTGTCCAACTACGAATGGCTGAATATCTATTACAAGAGCACCGCGATCAAAACTGAAGACTACCTCGCCACGCAGCATTATTTTTATCGTTACGACGCCGAATGCCACTGGCTGACCAGGACGACTCCCGTTTTGGAAAACAAGCTGGTCCGCCTTCTGGTGGGTAAAATCTTTTTAGGCTCAACCAACCTGATCACCTGGTCCAATCGATTTCGCCACATCCTCAAACTCAAAAAGAGGCCGGAAGTGGTTGTGGATGTATTTATCCCTTCCAAGCGATTCAAGGAATTTTACCAATGGTACGAAAGCGATTTTGACTTTTTCCCTCTCTGGATAGTGCCCTATCGCGTCAAAGACTATTATCCCTGGCTTTCAAAAAAATGGGCCAAGAAGATGGATGACCATTTCTTAATCGATTGCGCGATTTATGGAAAAAACAACAGCGATCCACGCATTGATTACTCGGATTTGATGGAAAAAAAGGTCTACGAATTGGGCGGCATCAAAACGCTGATCTCACGCAATCACTACGACGAACAATCCTTCTGGGAAATTTATTGCAAGCCGACATACGATGACATGAAAAAACGGCTGGACCCTGGAAATGTCTTTGACGGCCTCTACGAGCGCTTCGCACCCACGAAGTTTCGGAAGAAGTGAACGACGCGGTCTGGCATTGCCGAATGGGCTTGCCGAAACCGGCGATGTGCTTCGTTTTATCGCCGAAAAAATCAGCACAAAAACCTATGCCCCTATCATGGGTCAATATCACGCATGCCATCACGCCGACAATTGCCTTAGAATTGCGCCGCCGTCCCAACCCGACCCAATATGGAAGATGCAATTCGCAGCGCGTACGAGCTTGGACTTTTTCGTCTTGACTGATATGGATATAAAAAGAGTGCACAAACATTGATGGAGCCAAAGAGCACGAGCCGCATGAAGAAAAACAAACCGACAATCGCCCTTGTGACGCCGTATGGAACGGAAAACAACGGCGTACGCATATTGGCCGCAGTTCTTATGGAGATGGGCCTTTCACCGCACACGATTTTCTTTAAGGATTGGCGCAACAACAACGTCATCGCCCCGACGCGGGCGGAAATCGCAAAGCTCTGCGGGTATCTCAAGAAAATCGAGGCGGACATCGTCGGCATCGGATTCGGCACCCCGTATTTGCGGCTTATCGAAAACATCGCCGAAGAAATTCGCCTTGCAACCGGGGCGAAAATTCTGGTTGGGGGAATCCATCCCACGATTGCCCCGGAAGATTGCGTTGCCTGGGCGGACGCCGTGGCGGTCGGCGAAGGCGAACCAATAATTCAGCAGATTGCAAAACGAAGCATCGATGGTCGAGATTGGTCCGGCATACCGGGATTATTCCAGCGGGGCGACACCGGGCCCTATACGCCGGCTTCCGACTTCGTCGATCTTGACGCCCTGCCCTGCCGGGATTTTTCTTCACACAACAAAGTCCTGATCGAAAATGGAAACATCATCCGCGGCGATCCCCTGACCCGGCTGGGAGTGATCCGAGTCCATGCGAGTCGCGGCTGCCCTTACGCCTGCGCTTATTGTTACGAAGCGTCCCTGGCGCAGATTTACGGCAGGCGCTTCGCATTCAGGCGGCGTACGGTCGAATCGGTCATAGGGGAAATCCAAGAGGCCAGGCGGCATTTCAAACGTTTTCGGCGCATCAAATTCGATGACGACACCTTCATTCATCCCAAGTCATGGCTGACGGAATTCTGCGAGCGCTGGCCGAAAGAGATCGGAACGCCCTTCGATATTCTCCTGAACCCGGAGGCCTTCAAGACAGACGACATCGAGAGGCTGGCCAAAGCGGGACTCAAGCACGTGCAGATGGGCATCGAAGCCGCGAGCGAAGAAGAATCGGAAATTTACAATCGGAAGGACAACCGACAAAAGATTATTCAGTTCGGTCTTCTCGCCTCGCGCCTCGGACTGGAAGTCAACTACGACATCATTATCGACAATCCCCTCGCCACGGAAAAAGACAAACGCGCTACATTCGAGCTGCTCATGGAATTGCCGCAGCCCTATAGAATTTTCCTTTACTCCTTAAATGTATTTCCCAAGTCCGGCGTATTCGACAGTCTGACCCAGGGCGGTCATATGACGGAAAATGAAATCGAAGGGCGGGCACAAAAAAGCTTCCGGCAGTTTCGCGCAAGCTTCGACTGGCCCAGACCGCCCGAGGACCGATATTATATGGCCCTGATGGCTCTGGCCTCCAAGCCCTTTATACCCAAGTGGAAACTGAGGTGGCTGGCCTCCATCCCGGCTCTGAAAAAACATCCGGGAATACTCGTCGCTTCGGCGCGCGTGGCGGACGCCCTCAGGCTGGCCTGGATCGGAATCGGCAAACTCATTAGCGGCGAATTAAGCTTTGCGAAATTCCGGGAATACGCATCCATCCGCAGGTTGCCGACGCAATGAGCAGGCCTCATTTCATATTTTTTGCCGTCGCCGCATTGCTGGCATGTCTGCTTTTCGCCCCGCAGTACAGAAGCGCCGTGAACCTTTCCGATGAGGGACTTGTATGGGAAGGGGCAAGCAAAGCAAAGCAATGCCTGCTCGATCCTGATGCATTCGGCCATTACAGCTCGCGGTACACTGTCGATGCGCTGATCCTTTCGGCGACAGGGGACAACCTATTATCGCTGCGCGTCGTCTGGACGATCTTGCGAATACTCACCGCGCTTTTGATCGCCCGGCTTGCCCTGATATACGCCGGACCCCTGGCCATGTTCCTGGCCCTGGCGCCCTTCGTCTTCGGACCGGGACCGATCCATAAGGCCTTCATCCCATTTTTTGAAATGCTGATCCTGACGCTCCTGCTGTGGCCTGCGCCGAATCGCCCCGCACTGAAAGCGGCGCTACTCGCCATTACTTGCGCCGTCGTAACGAGCCTGCATCCCTATACAGGCCTGCCCCTTTTAATGGCCTGCGCAGTGTTTTTCATCATCCGAAAGGCCGAAATTAAAAACGCACTCGCGCCATTACTCGGCGTCTATTTAATCACCCTGCCCTTTGCCGCACCTTGGATCATGCTGACCGACTGGAGCGTATTTTTCCAGCGGCACTTCGCCCTGATTGGATCGGATTTTCTTGGCCCCAGAGACCTGCTCATGTCGCTATTTATCGGCTTTCGCATACCGGGACCGCTCGGCGTGGTGGAAGCCATGATGATTGATCTCTTTCTTCTATCCCTTGTTGCGGCAGCCGTCGTTGTTAAAAAGCAAAAAGGTAAATCCGATCAAATACAAAAGGCTCTGATCGCCATCGGACTCGTTGCATTGGCCAGTGTTCCGAAGATGCTGGCCAGGGCCGACGGCGCACATTTCATTCAAAACGCCGCGCCTTTCTACCTGCTTTTCGCCATCAGTTTTGATCACGGCGTCATGCGCTCCGATGTGAAGCGCGTAAATCTTCAGGTCATCATTGGCACCATCTCATGCCTACTTTTCTTGAGCATCAGCGCCATTTTTCTATCTTCAACGGATTATTACGTGGGAAGCGTCGCACAAATTCTTAGCGGTGATCGCAAGCTAAATATCCCCTTCGCTCGATTCACCGACGCAGGATCAAAAATCATCGAGACTGAAAAAGTCGTGGGCTTGGTGCAAAAACTCAGTGCGGTGGACGATGCGATTTTCGTTGTCCCCTTCGCCCCCGGCCTTTATCACCTGACCAAGCGACGCAATCCTCTGCCTCTAGCGCTTTTTGACCGCCCCGAAGATTTGCTTGGTTTCGACGAGAGCCAAATTATCGAAACCATGGGGGCCGATCCTCCAAAAGTCATCGTCCTCGAAGACTTCATCGCCGACGGCAAGGAGGCCAATCGATTCGTACGCGTCGCCCCTTTGCTTCACGCATGGATTATGAAAAGATACAAACTTCACGAGCGGATCGGACGATTCGATATTTTCGTTCCAACCGAAAGCGAAGGATGAATTTGATGCCGCACAGGCCATTAATGCCCCGCCTTCGAGCTTATGCTCACGTCGCCGACGCCATCGTCCGCAATCTCGATGACCGACCAGGACTGCCGCGCGCCGCGCACGTCGTTCCCACATGGCGCTGCGATGGCCAATGCACTATGTGCGACAACTGGAAGCGCGCCGAAACGTGGGAAGAGCTATCGACCGAGCAATGGAATGTCATGGCGCGGCGGCTTCGCAGCCTGGACATTGTGAAGATCATCGGCGGCGAGCCATTTTTGCGTGAGGATCTGGCAGAGATCTGCGAATCGTTTCGGCAATATGCCGATCCCTACATTCTGCAAATCACGACCGCCGGTTATCGGACCGAAGGCATTGTCGAGTTCCTTGAGCGCTGCGGCGGCCCCGATCTGAATCTGCGCATCAGCCTCGACGGAATGGAAAACTCCTACGGAAAGGTCCGCGACAAACCCGAAGCCTTTCCGCAAGTCCTCGAAACACTCAAAGCAGCCGCAGCGCTGGCTAAGGAAAAAGGTTTTTCGGTGGGCGCCAACTACGGAATGACCGATGATACAGTGGACGAACTGCCGCAAGCCATCGAACTGTGCCGTAATCTGGGCGTCGATCTCGTGCCGGGCATCAACTTCTCCCCGTTCTTAAAAAACGTGGAGGACTGGTCGAAAGTCGAACACAAAATCATCCAGGCGTCGGACAGGCAAAAAATCAAACGCGCCTACATGCAATGGAAAATGGGCTACAAAGGCGGCTTGGATCGCGCCGCGCAATGGTTTTTGCGGCGCTCCAATAAAGACATTGTCTCCCGGCGCCTAGACGGCGAAGCGCCGAAACGGTTCCGATGCCGCGAAGTCCGAAATCTGGCTTACGTGATGCCCAATGGCGACATGACCGTCTGCGGATTGCGTTATGATGTCATCGGCAATCTGATGAAAAACGACGTGGAGGAAATCTGGTCCTCAGAGCGGGCCGATGAATTGCGCCGCATGACCGACGAATGTCCCGGATGTTACCAGTCATCCACCGAAATCATGTCCCGATTGTATTGCGGATCCTTTTGACAACGCAAAGGGCATTTTTCAAAACTTAATCGCGCTTTCACGAATGGCGCCTTTTGGTTATGCTGATACATGAACTTTTAGCGATGCCTAATCACCATGCCGGAAAATAACACCGAAACCGACGCGGCAAAAACCGCGGACAACGCAGCCAAAACCAGGGATATCATCCGGGCGCTGCAATGCGTTGTCGATCCGCGCATGCGACCCGCTGTGCTCGGCGACCGCCTTCTGGCTCTTGAGGATGATGAAATACTTGAGGTTATTTCCCTGCTGCACGCGATGGCGTACGAAGGAAGCAAGGGGGCACGTGAGGCGTGGTCCACGCTGACGGGTCCGGGCGCTTTTATCGACCGCCTCGACAAATTCAGGAAAAGCCGCCTCTATCATAAAGCGATTAAAAAGAAATACGAAGCCGTTCCGGCGCTCTTTTCAAAAGGCCGCGCGGCCCGCGGTTCGGATGGCGAAGGACAAAACTTTCAGGTTTACGGCCTGGCCGACCTCAGCCTCGGCGAGCGAATGTCCAAGGCCAGACAGATTGATCGGGGCACAAGAACCAAGGCCGGATTCGATATTGATCCGAAAGTGATATCAAATATTTTGCTCAATTCCCGCACAACCGAGTCCGATGTTCTGAAAATCGCATCACGTCGGCCAAATGATGTGGCGGTCCTGGAAACCATTTTTCACAGCAACAAATGGATTTCGCGATACCAGGTCAAGATCTCTATTGCGCGAAATCCCTATACTCCATCGAATATTGCGAGGAATTTGCTCCCACAATTATTGCAAAAGGATCTTCTGGAAATCCGCTATGACAGCGCGCTCCACATGGAAGTGCGAAAGGCCGCCCAGGAGATCATCGATTTAAAACGCCGGCAGATGCGCCCGCAATAGCGAAATCACATGCAAAGCACAGAATCCATCACAGGCGTCGCGGCCAAAGTTCTTTTCGCCAATGAGGAGAACGGGTACGCCGTCTGTCGTTTCAACTCGGACCCGCCGCCCGGCGAATTTGTAGCCGTCGGTTTTCTGCACGATGTCACACCCGGTGAAAGGCTCGAACTGAAAGGGACATGGGAGACGACAAAGCATGGCCGGCAATTCGCCGTGCAGTCATTCAAACCCCTTTTGCCCACAAGCCTTGATGGAATCCGCAAGTACCTGGGATCGGGAATGATTCCGGGCATCGGCAAAAAAATGGCCGAGCGAATCGTAAAACGCTTCGGCAAAGATACCCTGGCTATCATGGATGCGGAGCCGGAGCGTCTGGCGCAGGTGCAGGGCATCGGCAAAAAGCGGGCCGCTGCGATTGTGGAGACCTGGCGTATAAAAAGAGGCTTGCGAAACCTGATCGTCTTTCTGCAAGGCGTCGGAGTCACCCCGAAACTGGCCCCGAAAATCGTCAAACGATATGGCGACATGGCGCAAAAGATAGTGCGTGATGAACCCTATCGCCTGGCGCTCGACATTTCCGGCATCGGGTTTCCAACCGCCGACAAAATAGCGCGGGCTCTTGATATTCCCGAAGATTCACCCATGAGAATCGCCGCCGGGATCATCCATGTCCTCACCGAACTTTCCGATGAGGGCCACAGCGGATATCCAAAGTCGATCCTCATCGATGCGTGCGCAAACATGCTGAGCGCGAAAACCGAAGCCGTCATGGACGCCATCGGCGAACTGGCGGGCGAGGGATTAATAACTGTTGACGGGCGTTTTTCGGATGAAGACCCTTGCGTCTTTTTGAAATATCTCGCGGAAGCGGAATGCGAAGTTTCCGCCGCGCTCCGGTCCACTATGAACACTCCAAGCCGCCTTCGCCGCTTCGACGAAAAAAAAGCCATTGATTGGATTCGCAACAAAAAAGGAATCAATCTTACCGACACGCAGGCCCAAACCGTTTTAGCCGCACTGCGCGACAAGGTCATGGTCATCACGGGTGGGCCGGGAACTGGGAAAACGACAATCATCCGGGCTATTGTAGAAATCCTCGGCGTTCTGGGCGGCCAGGCATTGCTGGCGGCGCCGACGGGCCGCGCCGCCAAGCGACTGTCGGAATCGACGAGGCATGAAGCGGGGACGCTGCATCGCCTTTTGAAAATTCGCCCCGGTGTAAAGCAGCCGAAAATTCCCGAGCATCTTCTCGACCCGGATGTGCTGATCATCGACGAGGCCAGCATGGTGGATCTTCCACTCATGGCCGCGACACTCAGGGCTGTTTCGACGACGACCCATCTGGTCCTCGTCGGCGATGTGGATCAGCTTCCTTCCGTCGGCCCGGGTTCGGTCCTGCGCGACATCATAAGCAGCGGCGCCTTCACCGTACGCCGCCTGACGCAAATATTCCGCCAGGACGAATCGGGTTTGATCGTCGCCAACGCGCACAACATCCTCAAGGGATATCCACCGGAGCTTCCCGGCGGGCAAGGCGACCACGAGTTCTATTTCATCAAACGCGACAATCCCGCAGCCGTTCTAAACGCCATCGTCGAGTCCGTCGCCGAGCGCATTCCCCGTCGCTTCGGCCTGGACCCCATGCGCGACGTGCAAACCATTACGCCGATGCATAAAGGCGAAACGGGAACCAAATCCCTCAACGCCGCGCTGCAAAGCCGATTGAACCCGCACGGTCCTTCGATTACCGCAGGCGACAAGATATTTCGTCTCAACGATCGCGTCATGCAGATGTCCAACGACTACGACCGGGAAATTTTCAACGGAGACATGGGGCGCGTGAGTCACGTTTTTGTTGAAGACAGACGCCTCATCATCGATTTCGACGGACGGAAGGTCAGCGCGGAAGGAAGTCAACTGGGCCAACTTGTCATCGCGTACGCCATCAGTATCCACAAATCTCAAGGCTCCGAGTATCCGGCGGTCGTGATGCCGCTGACAATGCAGCATTTCATCATGCTCCAGC
>Ga0307990_1001888_pt1 | contig 17236 bp, 18 predicted proteins | sample EllFjometagen129_FD_203168 | JGI IMG/M metagenome (GOLD analysis project Ga0307990, IMG submission 203168) | Marine microbial communities from Ellis Fjord, Antarctic Ocean - #129 | ecosystem: Environmental > Aquatic > Marine > Unclassified | place: Southern Ocean | collected 2014-10-08
AATCCATAGTCTCTATCCCGGCTTCTGTTTCGATAGAATCTATAAGTATCTTCAGATAATTGAGCTTCTATTGTGTACTTATTACCTCCATACTCCCAATGATAGAACTCTGTCTTTGCTAATAGAGTCGTTAGCACTGTTAGCAAGAGTACAGATAGTAGATATTTTCTCATAAGTAATACTAAAGATGGTGTGCTCAAGCACACCATCTTTACATAAATTGTTATTTCTTCTTTAGGTGTTCAGCATTTTGAATCAATGCTTGTACCGGCTCCATACCATAGGCTGAGCCTTCTTCAATGGAGTTAAGAACAGCTCCACCACCAGTATAGAAATAGTAATCACTGCGTTCAACAGCCTTAAGATAAGTCTCATAAGCCAGAGCTTTGAACTCCTGAAGTGTGTCTCCACCACCAAAAGTCTTTTTAGCCTTCTTATTGGCAGCTACCATCTGATACATCTTCTGAGTTCCTTCATAGAAATTAGGCATATATCCCATAACAGCATTTACAAAGAACATATTGGCTCTATCAAACATCTCTTTCACATGGCGTAACTCCCAGCTCTCCCATGAGACATCAAGGACATAGTTAAGCTTGGTCCCCGGCTTTAAATCATGGAGGAAATGAGTTCTATATTTACCGGGAATCTTTCCTTCAAGAGTATCCGATTCAACTAAATAAGGAAGTTCCACAATTCTCTGTGGGAACTCTTCACTTCTCTTTACAAATCTGCGTGCAAACTTAAGATCCCTCTCTGTAATTCCTTTAATCGAGATGTCATACTTTGCGCAAAGATAGGCATTATAGATGACACCACCAAGCATAAGGTAGTCAACAAGCTCTAAAAGCTGATTCAATGGCTTAATCTTAGTATCGAATTTAGCACCTGCAACAATGCCGACAAAAGGACGCTTTGGTTGGAATAGTTCTTTGAGATGATAGATCTCTTTCTGCATGAGAAGTCCGGAGTATGAAGGTAAGAGCGTGGTTATTAAAGTTGTTGAAGTGTGTGGTTGCCATGAACCAAAGGCATCGTTAACATAGACATCCGCGAGAGATGCCAAGGCTTTTGCTAACTTTTCGGAATCACCATTACCATTCTCTTCACCCCTAAACCAACGAGTATTTGGAAGATATATCATATCTATCTGTCCGGCTCTAAGATCTTTGACAATCTTTATCATTACATCATCTACAACTTCAATCCCATTATCCTTTCGAACATGCCATTCAGGGATTGCAATTCTAAGACTGAGTTTGTGTCTAAGATATTCTACAATCGGATCAATTGAATCGTCATTAGTAATTCTAATTGCTCCTGTTTTCTTATCACGAGGACGCCCGTTATGAGTCATCAAAATTAATTTCCCACCCCTGAGAACAATATTAAAAAGTGTTGGGATAGTTGCATCAATACGCTCTGTATCTTTGATTACACCATCTTTAACAACATTGTGGTCGACTCGAACTAAAACAATCTTATCTTTCAAGTCAGCATCTTGAATCTTTGGTAATAATGTATAATCCATGAATCCTCCTCATCTAAAGTCTTATTGCAGTTTATTTATTGTTTGCTACTTCAATAGCTAATTCACAACCTAATCTCACATTGTTTTTTATCAATTCAACATTGGACTTGAGCGATTTCCCCTTCGTCATATCAACCAACCTTGAAAGCAAAAATGGTGTTAAATCCTTACCATTTACCTTCTGAGCATTCGCTTCACTGATAGCATGTTCAATCTTCTCTTCCATTATATGCCCGGGTATCTCATGCTCTACAGGGATAGGGTTAGAAATCAATATCCCATTCCATAAGTTTAACTCTTGCTGAACCTTATATAGGTCTGCAATCTCCGAACAGCTGTTAACCCTTCTTACTCTGAACGGACTACTGCTTGAATAAAATGCAGGGAAATAATCTGTCTTATAGCCGAGTACAGGAACTGAAAGAGTTTCAAGTGATTCAAGAGTCTTACCTAAATCAAGGATTGCTTTTGCACCAGCTGAAACAACTATCACGGGATACTTAGAAAAAGCCATGATATCAGATGAGATATCCATCGTCTTCTCTGCATTACGATGTACACCACCAATACCACCTGTTGCAAAGACCTTGATACCCGCTTTCCAGGCTATAAACATGGTGGCCGCGACAGTTGTCCCACCTGTTAGTTTACCATTTATAGCATAGATTATATCCTTCTGAGAAATCTTCTCAGGGTTCTTAGATTGGGTAAGTTTGTCAAAATCATGTTCAGTCATTCCCACTTTTATGACACCATCTAATAAACAGATAGTAGCAGGGATAACATTGCTGTGTCTAACTATTGCTTCAAGGACTTTGGCAGTTTCCAAATTCTCGGGATAAGGCATCCCGTGGGTAATAACGGTTGATTCTAAGGCTAAAATCGGTAACCCGTGTTTTATGCCATATTCAACTTCGGGTGAGAACACAATATGCTTCATTTTCCCTCCTTAACTATTTTAACTTCAGCTTGAATAACCCCATCTTTAATTCCACCCAACTTTCGCATCGCTGCATAGGATAGATCGAGATCTCGTCCATCAATATATGGTCCTCTGTCGTTGACTCTGACAGTGATTGACCGATTGTTTTTAAGATTCTTTACTTTAAGAATTGTATTGAATGGTAAGGTTTTGTGAGCGCAAGAGACTTCGTACATATTGTAGGTCTCTCCATTAGCAGTCAGACGACCATTAAACTTCTTCCCATAATAACTACAGGTCCAGATATCCCCTTTTGGGACGTTCTTTACCTTCTGAATACTTCTTTTCTTTGTATCCTGATATGGATTATAACCACTTTGTGGTAACTGATAACATCCTGTGAATAAAACCATAATAAAGAGAAGCAGAAGTAATTTAGATTTCATAGTACTAGATATCCTTATATCATTTGATGCTTTCCACCCAACATTTCAGCTGAAAGTGGGAATTTATCTCTTAAGATTGTGATAATATTATCTGATAACTCACGGATTTCCCACTGAGCGTGAAGGTCAGAACGAAGTCTTGCAAAATGATAGAATTCACGCATATTGAACGAGATTACAACTCGAAGTTTATGTCCGTTTGTAAGAATATAGTTCCCAAGAGATGGGTGTACAGCACGAAGCTTAAGATACAGTCCCTTAACTCTCTTTTCAAAATCTACTAACTCACCTTTGTCTACCAAATCTTCAAGAAGAGGTGGTATAACCATACCTAAATCAGGTTCATAGTCTGAACGAATAATTGTACTCATTCTGTGCCGTTTCAACTGTGCAAAACAAGAAGCAGACATCTTTGCTTCAAAGCATGCATTTGCATTTTCAAATCCACGAGGAACTGAATGATAGCTCTTAATCCCAGCAAAAACCTTGCAGAACCATTCTCGTTTCTCATCAGGAGACATTGCGGTAACATCCTGATAAATCTCTTTCCAGCTTGTGTCTGAGGCTTCATATAGAATTGAGGTCAAAATCTTCTCATCTCCATGTTCATCACAAAAAAGGAGTTCAATGTCCTTTGAATTAGCAGGTTTGTCTAACTTATAATCAAGAGATTTCTTTTCAAAATCGTCTGCTTTTGTATATTTGATGATTGAAGGAGCAATATGCTGAACCTGGGTAAGAATACTCTCTCTGATCTCTTTTGCTTCAATTAAACCGGTTTTATCAAGTCTCCTCAATAACCTTTCTAAATTGCGAGCATTAATGGTCATGCCCATCTGAGTCTCTGTTGCCAAGGAAAGGAAGTAACGAGCATCCTCTTTAGCCCTAGCTTGAAGATCACTCTTACTACCACCAAAGTCATCAAGCTTTAGCTTTTGCTTTGCCTGTTTGTAGAGCTTCTCATAATAAGTATTCTGAAGCTCAATAATATCTTTAAACTCCGATTCAAGGTCTGTGCCTACAATCTCGGTCGGAAGAACATAGTCACCCTTCAGAGTAACATATCGCTGTGACTTTTCAGTAAAGGACGCCAAGCGACTTCTCTGGATAAATTCAGTAACATAGCGTGAGATTCCAACAAGGTCAAAGTTAAAGACAGCGTGCTCAGCAATCGAGCTATGCCCCATTTCAAAGAGGATCATCTTATTGGATTCTCTAGCCTTATCTACCTCCTCTAAAGCTTCTCTACGAAGAGATGTTACATCTTTCTTGCTACGACTAATTCTTGCATATGCCGCTGAAATAACCTCTGGAGTTGCAGTTGATTGATTTGGAATAGTGTCAATCAAGGTCTTGTCAATATTGAATCCGGCTAAAACTATTTTCATTTATTAAATCTCGCTCTTATTTCTTAATGATTGCTAAGCCACTACTTGCACCAATTCTATTCGCTCCGGCTTTAAGCATCTCTAATGCTGTTTCTCTTGTCCTTACTCCACCTGATGCTTTAACTCCAAGCTTAGGACCTACGACCTTACGCATAAGTGCTATATCTTCAGCTGTTGCTCCACCAGAGCTGAAGCCTGTAGAGGTTTTCACAAAGTCTGCATTAGCTTTTTTGGCTAACAAACAAGCAATTATCTTCTCATCATCAGTCAATAAACAGGTTTCTATGATTACCTTTAAAAGAACATTGTCAGCGTGACAAACATCGCTTACGGCTTTGATATCTTCTAAAACTTTGGTATACTCTTCTGATTTAATCCAACCGACATTGATTACCATATCAATCTCATTAGCCCCATCCTTTATGGCTTTCCAAGCCTCTTGAGCTTTAATCTCAGAAGAGGATTGACCAAGAGGAAAACCAACAACACAACAGAGAGGGACAGTTGGAAGATGTGTCTTTGCAAGCGTTGCATTTACAGGATTGACACAAACAGATCTAAACTGATGCTCTTCTGCTTCTTCACAAACTTTGATAATAGCTGCGTTGGGAGCATCCGCTTTTAAGATTGTATGGTCAATGTATTGGGCTAAATTTTCAAAGTCAGTAGCCAACTGGTCCGGTGTTTCATTCCTATCTACTAATACATCTAATGAAAACTCATGAGCTCCACCTGAAGGTGATGGTTCCCGAAACTGTGGTCTGAATAATTCTAAGGCAATAATCTTAATCGTATCCATAATCTATCCTTTATTTATGTAATTCTGATAGGCTAATTGCCCACAGGCAGCTCCGATATCATCACCACGACTTTGTCGCATTGTAACTGCTTTATTAACTCTCATGATGGCTGTTCTGAACTCATCCACCTCTTCTTGAGTTGGACTTTGATAATCTAATCCTTCGACACGATTCCACGGAATTAGATTTATCTTGCATGATAGGTCTCCGGTAAATTTAATCAGAGCTTTCAAATCCTCTTTACCCATATTGAAGTCTTTTATCAACACATATTCAAAAGTCACTTTGTACTTGTTATAAGCAAGATAATGGCTAATCGCTGACTTCAGTTGCTGGAGTGAATACAGCTTGTTCACAGGCATGAGTTCACATCTTTTATCTTCTATCGCAGCATTAAGAGATATTGCAAGCTTTGCTTTAACTCCTGAGTCAGCAAACTGCCTAATCATTGGCGCTATGCCTGAAGTTGAAACTGTAGTTCTTCGAGGACTGAAGCATAAGCCATCAGTATCAGCCAGAATCTGAAGCGTTTTAACTAAATTATCATAGTTATCGAATGGCTCACCCATTCCCATAAATACGATGTTTGTTAGCACTTCAGGTTTCAATAACTTCATAGCAAGTACGATCTGCCCTATCATCTCAGCAGTAGTTAGATTCCGTGTAAGTCCCAATTTACCTGTAGCACAGAATGTGCAATTTCGTGAGCATCCAACTTGTGATGATAGACAAAGTGTTGTTTTCCTATCGGTAGGCATTAACACCATCTCTATCTTCTCTCCATCTACAAGTTCTAGAAGATATTTAATCGACTTATCACTTGATTCTACTTGATTAATAATATGAGGTAACGAAAAATCATAGGTCTCAGCTAATTTAGTTCTAAACGATTTCGGGAGATTAGACATATCATCGAGATTATTCTCATGCTTCTGGAATAACCAATCGAACAACTGATCAATTCGATACTTCTTAACATCTCCTGTTAAAAGAAGTTCAGCAATCTCTGTAGTTGTATATCCGTATATATTATCTTTGATCTCTGCCATAATTCTTTGATATCTTTTTGAGCCCTTCGTACTCTTTCAGGCTGATTGACTCAATTAATTCTTCATTATTCGTTAATGAGATAGTCTTATTGTAATAATCACACCTGAAGACATACATTTTCTGATTGTTATGGATAACTCCCTGACCCACATCCGGGAACTCCTTCGCTTGTTCAAGATAGTAATCCTCTTCAAAGTGAAGACAACAGAGCAATCTACCACAAGGTCCTGAAATCTTAGAAAGATTTCCGCTTAAGTTTTGGTCTTTAGCCATTTTGATTGTAACCTGGTTGAATCGTTTCATAAATGTTGAACAGCAATATGCTTTTCCACACATACCAAAGCCACCAATCCGTTTAGCTTCTTCTCTTCCGGTAGTCTGATGTAATTCAATCCTGGTTTTAAACACATTTGCAAGTTCCCTTACAAACATCCTGAAATCTATCCTTGCTGGTGCTGTAAAAAAGAAGGTTAACTTGTTTCCATCAAACTGATAGACAGTCCCAATAAGCTTCATTTCAAACTCATACTTAGGGAGAGTTAACATAAAGGTCTCTGCACCTTTCTCCTCTTTTAGGATGATATTTTCAAGCTTCTCTAAATCTTCTTCATTGGCTATTCGGATTAGTTTGGGGTCTGTTTGGCTATCAAATATAGCATCTAAATCTTCACCAGAAAGGCTGGTGGTGATAACCTTAGCAATGTCATAGCCTCTATCAACGGAGACTATCACCCAATCATCGGGTTTTACACTTAAATCTTCTTTAGGCAAGTAATAACCTAAACGACTATTCCGATATTCAACCTCTATATATTCTCTCATTCAGTTTTTCCTTTTACTATGTTATTTATATATAGTTCTCGCTCTGTTTCAGAGAAGAACAGTTTTCTTCTTTTTTTGACAGTATCTGCTGTTTCACAGAATTTCTCTATCTCATAATCAACAATATTTGTTGCTTCTCCCCAGCTAAAGGATGGGATAAAGCCATCAATAAGCTCTTTCCCATAGAGATTGCAGCCAACTCCAATAACAGTACCTGTGTTAATACTGCAATTTATTCCGATTTTTGTGTGATCACCAATTATACAACCCATGAACTGAGTTTTAGAGTCTATCTTCTCTTTTTGGGTATAATTGTAAACCTTAACACACTTATATGTATTTTTTAAATCACTATTACTTGTACCGGCTCCTAGATTAACCCATTCACCGATAAATGCATGACCTAAGAATCCATCATGCTGCTTATTTGAATAAGCTTGAATAATGGTATCTTCTACTTCACCACCAATTTTACACACAGGTCCAATGCTTGTGCCTTCATATATCTTAGCACCAATTTTAATCGTGCTATTTTTACCAATGTAGGCTGGACCTACGATTACTGAATTAGGCATAATTACTGCACATTCATCTATTACAATAGGTCCATCAGTTGCATCGATAACTGCATTAACACCTAAGACTACATCTTCCCCAATCCAGACATCATAAGGATTAAGAACGATTACACCGGGTTCTGTCTCAAAATGGTTCTCTTTATCATAAAAAAACTCTCTGAAATCGAGTTCTATCATCTCTTTATTAGCTTCAATCAGCTCCCAAGGGAACTTCCAAAAGTCTGCTTCTTCTAACTCTGTGAACTTGATCCCTTTTGTAAGAGTCGCAATCTCTTCACTAAAAATATCACCGTTAGAAACCTTCAGTTTAAACCCACAGATAGACTTATTAGTTACATGACCGGTACCTGCTTTGAGCTCCTTCAGGACTTCTACTAGGTGATCATTAATTCTTATCCTTGAATTGACAAAAAGATATTCTCCAGCTTCAAGTTCATTAATCTGCAAGTCGGGATGCCTTTCTCTAAATAGGTCAGTAAGAGCCTTTTGAGTTACAAGTTTAGTGTCCACCATTTCAAAAAAAGCTTTAATTCTTTGACCTAGTTTCAAAATGCCAACGCGCAAATCAGAAGTGGGTCTAGTTAAAGTTAAGGGATAGAAGTCACTTATCTTATCATCATCAAATACTACTAATCTCATATAACCCTCTTAGGTGGTTTAGTCTTTTGTGGTTTCTTTCCATACCATGTAAACAGGTTCATCTGTCCCATAGGTACAGTTATTAAGTATAAAGCAGGCATCATAAACGCCCAGATTGGGTAAAACCAAACTCTATTTGGTTGAACATCTAAATATCTGAAACTTACTTTGAAGAGAATTATCTCTAAAACTCCCCTTAGTAGTGAAAAAATAACTGCCCACTCCCATTGTAAGAACACTAAGGCAATCACACATGAGTAATAGATAAGAACAAGGAATATTGACCAAAAATAGATGGGTCTGAGCTTCATCTGCCATTTTACATTCCAAGCCCATCGGCTTCTTTGATTTATCAGCTCTTTCCAACCAACAATTCTGTTAGTATATACAAAGCTCTCTTTCTCAAAATTGAATATTGTTTTTAACCCTTTCTTACGCATAATCTGGAGTAGATTAACATCATCACCTGAAATAAGGTGTCTAATGGAGTCAAAACCACCAACAGAGTCAAAGGCTTTTCTTGTGTAAGCAAGGTTCTGTCCTATACATGTAAGACCATGTCCCCAAGCATAAGAACCTAAAACAGCCGCGTATAAGGCAGCAAAGTCAAAGAATTCAAACTTATGTAGAATTGAAGCTTTCGCCCAATTCTTAATCTCAATCCTTGAGTAACCTGCAACAAGTGCAATTGAGTCATCATAGAATGCATGCACCATTGACTCTATCCAGGTAGGTGGCACCACACAATCTGCATCTGTTGTAAGAATTATCTCGCCAGTTGTTTGAGCAATTGCTCTAGTTAAAGCATTCTTCTTGGGAGATATAACCTCGAGTCTATCTTTAACTTCTAAAAGTTTTATGAAAGGGTATTTATCTGCAAAGCCTCTTATGATATCTCTTGAGTTATCAGTAGAATCATCATCTGCAATCAATACCTCAAATAGTTTGTTTGAATATGTTTGGTTTACTAAGGCTGTGAGCAGTTTCCTCAGATTCTCAGATTCATTTCTTGCAGCTATACATACAGAGACTGTCTTTTTCTCATAACTGCACTTAATTTTGTATCTCAATATCCCGATTATAAACATCATAGACAAGAAGATATAGCCCAATGAGCATATGATTTCGATTCCAATAATTATATTTGTGATCATTAACGATACCGACTAACTGGTTTCTCTACTAACACACAGATAGAATCTGCCGACATCTCATACTGTGTTGGGTAGAAATTATACATTGAACTATCGAGGAAGACCTTCGGCTCTGTTCCATCGATAAATATCTCATCTATTGCATTTTCTTCATTAAAAGCCAAGAACCCTGTCACAGGATTTATAGGTACTTTCACTATATTTTCAGGTGCTACAAAACGATATCGAGCATCATGTGATTTAGGTTTCATTCCGTGGTTTTGATTGATAATAGTTTTAAGCATTATCTTCGACCATGGAGGAGCACAAACAACACCACCGGACATTCTGTTTCCCATACTGACATTGCTGTCAAAACCAATCCAGATTCCTGTTATAAGTTTTTTGTTAAACCCTATAAACCAGGCATCTTTATAATTGTCCGTCGTGCCTGTTTTACCCGCAACAGGGAAGCTCATTCCGTTCTGCTTTGCCATCCAACCTGACCCCTCGTTCACAACACTCTCAAGCATACTTGTCATCACATATGCAACTTCAGGATTACAAACATCATTCTTTTCAACCTGCATCTCTTCCAATATCTTTCCATCTCTATCTTCAACTCTTAATATGAATTTAGGCTTCACTCTCCAACCGTTGTTAGGGAATGTTGAATAAGATGCAATCAGATTAATCGGCTTTACTTCGGTAGTTCCAAGAGCACTGGACATATTTGCATGTTTACCAGTGGTTAGTCCAAATCGTAGGGCCATCTGTGAGAAGTTAGATGCACCAATGTCATACAAAGCCTTAACAGCCCATATATTATGAGAATTCGCAAGTGCCTTTCTCATAGTGCAGTAGCCGTAGTATCTATTTCTTCTATAATTGTGCGGACGCCATTCCTGACCTGACATTAACTTTATCATGGTCGGATTATCCTGGATAATCGTAGCAGGAGTATACCCTTTTTCTAAAGCGGCTGTATATAAAACTGGTTTAATGGCGGAGCCTGGAGATCTTCGAGCTAATACCATCCGATTAAACTTACTATGATTATGGTTACGCCCACCAAGCATTGCCAGTACCTCACCGGTCTCAGCTTCCATTGTGACAAGCCCACCTTGTAGGTAAGGTGTCTTAATATCATTATCAGTCGGTGAGAAATCAGCATATTTATGAGTGTAGTTACGGTTATTTTCATATTTAGTCAGATACTCATTCATAACAGAATCAGCATACTGAGTCAGGTCATAGTCGATAGTTGTATAGATCTTCAAGCCACCCTCAAAAAGGGTTTGAGTTCCATACTTTCTTTCGAGCTTCAATCTAATATTCTCTAAGAAATAGTCAGCTGGGTCATTCTTAACAGGAGTCCGTTCCTGGATCAAAGGTGCTGACTTAGCCCATTCATACTGCTCTTGAGATATCTTACTCTCTTCCATCATCCTTCTAAGGACAACATTTCTTCTTTTTATGGCCCTTTCAGGGTGTCTGATAGGGTTTAGATAATTGGGAATCTGTAATATGCCTGCTAAGGTTGCAGCTTCTGGAAGTGATAACTCACTAGCATGTTTTTTAAAGTAATAAACTGCTGCAGTTTCAACACCGTATACTCCTCCTCCGAAGTAAACTTTGTTAAAATACATCTCTAAAATCTCACTCTTTGAAAAGTTCCTTTCAATCACTAAGGCGAGCATGGCTTCCTTGATTTTACGGGTTAACTTCTTATTCTGAGTTAGGAAAAGTGCTCGGGCTAACTGCTGAGTAATGGTGGATGCACCTTGTGAAAAGCGTCCTCCACGGCTAACATTAACCAAGAAAGCTCTAGAAGTACCCTTTAGGTCAATGCCAAAATGCGTATAAAAGTTCTTATCTTCAGTTGCTATTAGTGCGTCTATTAGATATGGTGGAAGCTCTTGATAGAACGCCATGGTTCTCTTTTCGAAAGCAAACATATGGATTAAACGATTGTATCTATCATATACCTCGGAACCTTGAGCCATATGGTAATTTCTCATCTCTGTAACAGGAGGCATTTCATCAGAATAGTACCATGGAATGCCTAGCACAATACCACCAAAGAACATTACCACAGCAAGTTCTATCAACAGATATTTTTTAAAGTAACTACGAAACTCGTCCATCATTAGCCCCAAATGAAATTCTTTCTCGTATCTTCAGTGTTATTATTCCGGTTACTATCCCTGATACCAACCCTATAATTAGCAATAACGGAATAAACTTAAAAACTGTATCTGATTGGATCAAAACCAATCGTAAAACTACTAACTGCATCAAATTATGGACAATTGCCCCGCCAACACTGATCCCAACAAGACTCAATCCTAACTTACTTTTGAGCAATAACCACATTACAATGACAGAAACAATGCTTCCGCCTAAAGATATCAGTGAAACCGGACTAATCAAGGTCCCTATAAAAAAACCACCAACTAATACTTTTAAGATTGTAACCATAAAAGCCAATAGCGGAAAACCATCTGCCAAAAGAAATAGAATCGTAATGTTTGCCAACCCGAGACGAACGAATGGCAACGGCTTTGGAATCAAAGCTTCAAAGATATATACAGTCACTGCAAATGCTGTAAAAAAGGAGAGATATAAAATCCGATTCGTTTTATCTATTTTGTATTCTTTTGACATATTTCCTGTTTCACTTAGTTTAATTTAAAAAATTATATCTGATATGGAAAGTCAAGAGTTATATTAGCTATTAACTATCTCAAAGAAATTCGCCCTAAGTTATCACTTCTCTTGAATAATCAAATACAAAAGGATTGAGACCCAAATATTCAAATCTTCAGTGCGTTGATGCACTGGGAGCAATGGGTGCATTAAAAGACCTCAAAAGTCCCAGAACTCTGCATAAAACGCACTGTAGATTGAGAATATTTACACATTTATTAGATAATATAGATAATGTCGAAATTGACTCACTTTCCATTATTATTGATATTATTTAGCTAACTCACACTAATTGCACTGTGTAAGTGAACAATGTGTCGTATTCTTGTTAAAAACATCCTAGATTTATAGTTAGAAATGAATACCATCATTAAAGCTGATAATTAGAAATCCTTTAAGCAATTATTATGTATTCAGTTGCACTATCTCATAGCAAAAGAAAAAAAAGATTGCCAAAAAAGAATTTAAAGTAATAAATGGTAATTGAAAGTAGAGGAAACTATCTGTAGGATTTAAATAGTTTCGGAACGCTTCTTGCATGAATTATGAGTAAGTGATAAAGAAAAGGAGATAAAGATGTCTTTGAGTAAAAAAATTCTCGTTCTTGTTTTAATTGCAATAGCTGCTAGTATGTTTGCAATTTCAGTTAGTAACGAAGGCGTCAACATCTATGTACAACCTGAAGAATATAAAACAACTGCAACTATGATTGTTGATTTTTCAGAAACTAGTTTGGTAACTATTGATATGTATGATGATAATGACAACCTTGTAGATTCCTTCTTCCGCGGAGAAGCAGAGAAAGGAGAGATGGTCTTTGTACTTGATCGTTACGCATTGGATGGTAGTTTCTTAAGTGAAGGAAAATACGAAATCCGTGTGGCATCACTGGGAAGATATATTTCTAAGAAGAAGACTGTAATATTGAAATAAGCTAGTATTAAATACTATAAATAAGAGCTATTCTTCAGAATAGCTCTCTTTTTATTGTAAACGATTGGTGCATTAGTCCTCTTTGTATTGACTATTTACTTTACACCTTCTCTTAAAAACTTTGAATGTTAACATTATCCTTCCACTTCTATCTTCGTCCTTAGACACTAATTCCCATTCATTTACATCATATTCAGGGAAATATGTATCTCCCTCAAAGCAATCTCCAATCTCAGTAATGTAAAGATGAGTAGCTATTTGCAGGAACTTTGCATACACTTCCCTACCGCCTATTATAAAAGCCTTGTTCTCAGGATGTAATAGATTGTGCAAATCATCAATTGAGTTAACTACCTCTATACCTGATGAAGCAACAAGGGTATTTGAAAGTACAATGTTTCTTCTCCCAGGCAAAGCCTTACCTACTGATTCGTAAGTTCTCCTACCCATTACAATCGGGTAACCCATTGTAGTCTTTTTGAAATATGATAGTTCTAGAGGTATCGACCATGGCATCTTATTACTAGCACCGATAAGCTTGTTCTGATCCATTGCAACAATTATGCAATAGTCTATCATATTACTTTCTTGCTAACTCAGCTTGTGATAATCTTAAATATTCAGGTTCTAGTTTAAACAATTGTTCTAAATTAAAGGTCTCATCCTTAGGAAGAATTGTTTCAAGTGAAAAAAGCCCACTTGCTTTAGGAATCTGCAGATGGATTGGTGCTATATGGAAAATATCTGGCTTAGATGTTAATAAGTCACTGTATTCTTTTACTCCACTTCCAGCAACAATCACAGGAGTATTAATGCTTTCAAGAAATTCTAATGGTTTGCAATTTGAAGGTTTTATCAGTTCTTGCATATCAGAAGAGTAAAGAGCTGTATAAACTTCTTTCATTCTTGCATCAATAAAACTCAGAATTGGTAGTTTATTGCCAATCAGATTGGCAGCAGTAAGTTCAAGACTAGTATATGCTACAATAGGAATCTTTAGTCCATAACTTATACCTTTAGCCGTTGCCAGCCCTATCCGCATCCCTGTAAAAGAACCCGGTCCTATGCAAATAAGTAGTTTGTTTATATCTGATGGTTTATACCCTAAGCTTTTTAATGCCTTATCAATGTTTGGTAATAGTGTTTCTGAATGAGTAATTTTGACTTTAAAATAATGTTCAAAAATAACTTCATCATCTTTAGCGAAAGCAAAGCTACCAGAAGTCGAGGATGTATCAATCGCAAGTTTGAGCATCTATAACCTTCCTTTTTAGTCCGAATTTGTAACATAATTTAACCAAAATTCCTGTCAAAGTATACTTGACAAGAGGTACTTGAATTTATTAATAGAAACAAATTTATTGTAATGAGGAGTTATAGAATGGAAAAGAAAGAAAAGCTTGAATTGGCAGAGAAAGCATACAAAATTGCTTATGACTATGACCTTAAATATAGCTGTTGTCCACAATGTGTCTTAGCCGCTGTTCAAGAAACTGTAGGTGGAATTGACAACGCAGTTATAACAGCTTCTCATTCACTTGCCGGTGGTGGTGGTCGATCCGGCTCTGGTACATGTGGTGCACTTGCTGGTGGTTTACTTGCTTTAGGTGCATACTATGGTAGAGATAGATGTGAAAGCGGATTTGAAGAAGGCCGATATATGAAAAGTTTCCAATATTCCAAAGCTCTATTTGATGAGTTTAATGAGCAGCAAAATGGATCTTCTTGTAATGCTGTACAATCTAAGATTACAGGTCAAACTTGGAGTTTCTGGGAACAAGATGAATTAAAAGCCTTTAAAGCCAAAGCTGGTGACTACTGTGCAAGGCTAACTGGTGAAGTTGCATCGTATGTTGTAAAAAGAATTCTTAATGTAAAGTAAATTAATACAACAACTTTCTATGGCCTCGCAAGAGACCTATTTCTTTAGCTTGCATAAAATATTGTGTTTTGATATTGTTGTTCAAAATAGTTATGGAGGATTATATGTCCGATAAACCTAGTAAAGAAGAGATTCACAAATACTTTGCTTCTAATCTATTTAACTCTACCTGGGATCTTATTGACAAACCAGAAAGAACAGAAGATGAAGAGTTTAATATGATCCACTCTGCCCATGCATCTCTATACCATTGGACACAAGCTGGTGGTCCTGAGCAAATATATGTTGGTGAGTGGCAGGTTTCGAGAGTCTATTCTGTATTGAAGATGTTTGATTCAGGATTTAAACACGGACTAAGAAGTTTGAAGATATGCCAAGACAACAAGTTCACTGGATTTAACCTTGCTTATGCCTATGAAGCTATTGCAAGAGCATACTCAATCATCCCGGACAATGACAAAGTTAAAGAGTTCATCAATAAAGCAAAAGAAGAAAGCTCTAATATTAAAGAAGCCGACTCAAAGAAAATGCTTTTAGATGATCTTGAAAATATTCCTGTGATATAAATTGGAGCAATAATCAATGAAACGAATACTTATAGTTGAAGATGATCCCTTATTAAGTCAGGTTATTAGTGAATTCTTAACCGGAATCGGATATGAATGTGAAATTGCAAATGATGGTGAAACTGCTCTCGAGATGTTCAAGCCGGAAAGACATGACCTGCTATTAATTGATAGAGTTATGCCGGGAATTGATGGAATCGAAGTAATGCAAAGAATCAAAGCATCTAATCCTGAAACGAAGATTATTTTAATGACTGGTTACCCAACGATAGACTCTGCCTATACCGCTCTCTTTGACGGCATTATGGATTACATCATCAAGCCATTTAGATTTAATGAAATAGCTGTATTGATTCAGAAGTATCTTCCGGAGTAAAATGTCCTTTAAAATAAGTGTTTTATCATATGACGATGAGAGAGTGAAGTGCTTAAACTTACCTCTATATGCTAATCCTAAATTTTGCTTACCAATTGCAGAACTACACGGAATTGAACTCGCATATATTTCAGTTTACAATAGTGAGGAATTGTGGGCTATAATGCCACTATTCACAAGAACCAAACTTGGTAGAAAGCAGTTAATTACTCCTATCTTATCCTATTACAATCCGATAGTATATTTTCTACCTGAACAACATCGACCTAATAAGAATCTATTGCATAAACTTGGGATCACTGAACTAATTGCAAAGTACATCAAGGAAAATTTCACCAACTGCCATATCAATCTTTCGCCAGACATCAAGGACATAAGAAGTTTTCAACAATCAGATTTTGTTTGCAAACCACTTTACACTTTCACTTTTGATTTGGACCCTTCCTTTGAGCCTAATCTGTTTGCAAAAGAAGGTACTTCTCTAAGGAAAGCACAAAGGATTGGGATTGAAATAAAAGAAGAGTTTGCTCCAAACGAATTTATCTCACTCCTGAATCAGACAAATGAAAGACAAAACAGAATATTTAATATTCCTGATGCTAAACACAGAGAGCTCCTTCAGAAGTTGAGAGACAGTGGACATCTTATCCAATTGAATGCCTATCTTAACTCAGAATTAGTTTCAGCACTATTGATCCTCAATGATCCTGACAAACAAGTCCTATATGCTTGGCAAAATGGAACAAACCCGCTCTTTCTAAATAGTGGGGTTTCTTTACTTATGCATTATGAAGTTATTAAACAATATAAGAACACACATACTGTTTATGACCTTTGTGGGGGGAACCACTCTAGTATCTCTCGTTTTAAAACTGCTATGGGAGCAGATTTGAAACTCTTTTTTCGGTTGGAATATAAGAAAAGTAGAATTCCAATCCCAAAACTTAGATAATTTACTTGCAAATTTACACATACTATTAAATAAAGGTTCAAAATAAAATACGATACGGAGGAATAATGAAGAAGATAGTACTTCTGGCCATTAGCCTACTAATAATGACTGTTTCCCTCTCTGCTCAACTAAAACTTGCGATCCTACCATATGATACAATGGATAGCAAAAGCAAAACTCTTAAAACCCAATTTGAGAAAATTGATGTTAAGAAGACCTTTGGTGCAGATAACTATTTCGAGATAATTAATGCAAAACAAACTGCAAAAACAGTTAAGAATGCAATTGGTTCACAAAAGCTTTATGAAGTAAGTAAAGATGTTATTATCAATATTGGTAACACATTAGGTGCTGACCTTGTTTTAAGTGGAACGATTGGCTCCGTAAACTCTAATACTTTTAATTTAAATTCTAAAGCTTATAATGTTACAAGTGGCAACATGACAACTCTTAACTTAACTGTAACTAAGGTTAGTAAAGACAGGCGTCAATTGATACTTGGTGATCTA
>Ga0307990_1001889_pt1 | contig 17232 bp, 8 predicted proteins | sample EllFjometagen129_FD_203168 | JGI IMG/M metagenome (GOLD analysis project Ga0307990, IMG submission 203168) | Marine microbial communities from Ellis Fjord, Antarctic Ocean - #129 | ecosystem: Environmental > Aquatic > Marine > Unclassified | place: Southern Ocean | collected 2014-10-08
GGTGAAAATACGTATTGGCACCGAGAAATCCATCATAATCTTCGGCAAGGGTAGCCTTGCGCATCGCTGCTAAAGCGTCAGCGATTTTATCTATACCTTCTTTATTGGCTCGGTCTATGGCAAACTTCACTAGGGAGCTTTCTATCTCTTTCCGTGCTTCCCAGACTTTAAATAGATCCTCGCTTTTTTCCACAAAAGTTACAGCCTGATCGATGTTAGCCTTGTCCATTACGTTATTACGGATATATGTGCCGGTACCCGGTCTGCTTTCGATAACACCTACTATTTGAAGCGCACTAAGAGCCTCCCTGACGGAGTTTCTACTGACCTTCATCTGTTCAGCGATGTCTCTCTCTGAAGGCAGTTTATCTCCAATCTGGTATTCTCCCTGTTTGATGGCACTCATTATTTGTCCTGCGACATACGTGCCTTTTGTTTTCACTTGGCTGATCTCTTGAAAGGACATATCTCTCCCATTGATTGCGGCCCTACCCATAGACCAGTCTAATGGTAGAACCACCATCCATTACTCTATCACACTCTCATCCTCTTGTCAAGAGAAAAAGATGAAGTGCGGGACAAACCAAGAACAAGAGTGATATGGAGCTGTACCCCTTGGCGATCTTGGCCCTGCTTGCGGGCACGTACAGGCAGGCCTTGAGCTGAGTGTAATAAACGGGCGAGAGAAGAAGCTTGTGTCTCTCGCAAAGACGCAAAGAACAGCGGAAGACAGGAAAAATGACGAAAAACAGAGCCGCTGGTATCAGATCTTGGTTTTTGGTGTTTCTCCCTGTATTCCATGGTCTGCCGACAGTGACGCGGCGGCAAGGCGCCACTCGACAAAGTCGCAGATAGGGCGATAGCCTATCTTCTTGTAGAGATGGTTTGATGTCGGATTTGCAAGATCGGCGAAGAGGGGGCCGAACGAAAAACCGGAATCGAGAAGATGCCGGCTCAAGCTTGCCACACACACGGTGGCATACCCTCTCCCTCGACACTCGAGTGGGGTGTAGACCAAAGTTCACGCTGACTCCATTTGTCGTTGGGTGACTCGTTGCTGCCACGGAGACCGGGATTCCGTCATCCCAAATGAAGATCGCTTTGTAGGCAGTCCGCCTCTTCGTCACTCCTTGCACATCGAAGAGAGGATCGTTCGGCACAGCCTCGTGGTGGAAGGCGAGTGTCCATTGCGCAAGGAGTCTCATATCATCCTTTGTCGCTACCCGGAACGAGCCAGAAGGGGTTTGGGACTGGTTCACCTCAGTCAGTCTGAATATTCGTTCATGCATCCCCTGTATAGTTGATTCATCTGCAACCTCTTCTCAAGCCTTGGCGAAGGCACTTGCGACAGCAGATCTCCCGATGACACCGGGAACAGGCAACCTTTTGGCGAGGAGATCCGCTGTGAAGAGTTTGAATACCTCCACACGCGCGGCTGTATCGCTGCAGACGATGAGTTTATGCGGTGGGGTCATGATTGCAGCAACGAGAAGATCGTCATTCTGTTTAGCCGTGGCGAAGTAGGGAACCGGCTTGATCTCTTTGGATGACCAAGCCATCTTGAGGCAGAGACCCAACATGAGGTTGTTCTCTGCCTCACGCTCTTCTATCACGTCCTGGGTCTCTCGCAAGAAAGCATCCGCGCCCTCATAGGTTGTAAGATTCATTCTTTCTTTCCCCTTTGGATAACCCTCGAGTGTCTACCCTAGCCGTTGAATCGCTGCTTGTCACCTTACTAGAGCCTTGCATCTCGTATCGCATGGCTATAGTCTATGGCTCTCAATAAACGAACAAAACACGAGGGACGAGTATGTGGACACTTATTGCAGGCGCATTCATGGGATGGGGTTTGGGGTCAAACGATGCCGCCAACCTGTTTGGGCCTGCGGTGGGGAGCCGCGCACTGCGCTTCTGGACAGCGGCGAGCCTCGCCTCGGTGTTTGTCGTCATTGGTGCGGTCCTCATGGGAAGTCGCGGGTTCGCCACCTATGGGGCTATCGGAACGCAGACTCTGCTCTCCGCATTCACTGTGATGCTTGCTGCTGGGATCACCGTTGCCGTCATGACCCTGCTCGGTCTTCCCATCTCGAGCACCCAGGCAACGGTTGGGGCGATCATCGGAGGGAGCCTGCTCAACGCAAGCGGCGTGAACCTGCAACCGCTCTTGAAGATCTTTCTGTCTTGGGTTCTGACCCCGATTGGCGGCCTGGTCGCCGCTTACATCCCCTACAAGATTATCACACTCTATCCGCATACACTGGTTGGACGCTTCGCTGCTCACGATCGCTTCATCCGTTGGGGAATCGTTCTTGTCACCTGTTACGGGGCATTTTCCCTGGGGGCAAACAACGTAGCCAATGTGACTGGGGTTTACGTCAAGTCAGGGTTGCTATCGCCTGCGTCTGGCGCTCTCTTTGGTTCACTGGCGATTGCTCTTGGTATCATGACATTTAGCAAGCGGGTGATCCGCACAGTGGGCAGCGGTCTTGTTCCCCTTGATCCCTTTGCTGCGCTGGTTGTTATTCTGGCCGAGGCAATTACCCTGAATGTCTATGCGATGGTTGGCGTCCCCGTTTCCGCATCTCAGGCCGTAGTGGGTGCGCTGGTCGGTATCGGTTTGGTCAAGGGAGTGAAGACGATCGACGGCCGCGCCCTAGTACGTGTGCTGTTCGGTTGGCTTGGTACCCCAACGATCGCTCTTGCTTTATCCGTGGTACTCGGGCTGCTCGTGCGGATGATCATTTAATCAGTAATGAGTGACGAGTGATGAGAAAGGGAGCAGGCAGTTCGGAGGGCAGAACTCGGACTGCGAAATAGGGAGTGCGTAGCTCGAAGCTCTGAATGCAGATCGGGGACGAAGAACGTATACCCCTTGCAGAACGTGAATGAAACCATGACAAAGAGAAAAGAGCGTGCTCTGTTTGTGTAGCGCGGCAGCTTGCCTGCCCTGTGAAGCTCTACTTCACCGGGGTCTGCCACGCTGTGATTGATTACGCATCATCGGACAACCCTTTCTTGCTTAGCAGCCGTTTGCCTCCTTGCTCCCCGGCCAATCGGGGCAGTAGTCCTCGTCGTCTGGCACACCGTCGCCATCGCGATCGGAGTCTCCACCACTGCTGCTCGGCACAGCATTGACATCGCCCAACCGATGGAATCCGTCGCCTACTGTTTCTACGTAGTCAGGGCTCGTCATCACGTTGCTGAGGCGAATGAGGGTCGGATAATCCTTGACAAGCAGATCGCGGATGATCGTGCTGTCTCCTTCTGTCTCGAAAACAAGCTCCTGCTCGAAGCCCTGAACCACGTCGATACCGGTGACGGTAGCTGCGGTCAGTCCGGGGAAGGTAATCGTCGTCGGAACACCGGGATCTTCATCCTGTGCAATCCCGTCAGTCCACACGGCTAGCATCCGATCGCCATTAGGATAGCGGAAGGCGCAATACGCGACAGGGCCTTCAGTTTCGATGTCGATGTCAACCGGTATGTCGATCGCTTCGTGCCCGGCCATGACGGTGCAGAGGTTCTGAATCGCCGGGCGAACGTCGGGACGACCGCCGATCCCCCCCATGACCACAGCGCAGTCCAGTCCGAGATTTGTGAGGATCCCCCGCGCATAGTACTTGGCGGCATGCAACGTGGAGTATCGCCACGGCTGATCATTCACTTCGCCAAGTGTCCACCACGTGATCTCGTCGGCCTCGTACTCACCCGTGAAGCCATGAGCCTCTGCGGTATTTCTGATCTCACGCACGATGGAGGGATATGCGTAGTAGTATGCCGCTTCATTTGCGGGAGACTCGCCATAGAGCGGATGCCAAGAAACGACATCAATCGAAGACATGATGTCCGATGTCAGTATCGAGAAGAGGTACTCTCGGGACTCCGCTTCGCGGAGTCCTGTCGTGCCTCCAATCTGTATCATCGCCGCAGGGCTTGCGGCTCGAATGACAGGGATCGCTCTTCGGGTAAGCTCAAGGTAGTCTTCCAGAGCGATTGCCTGGCCAGGAATGCTAAGATTTGACTCGTTCCAGATCTCGAACCGCTGCACACGATCCTTGAAGTGCCCGACCATGAATTGGGCGAATTCCAGATAGCGAGCAATCTGATCTTCCGTCTGAAATCTCGGACCGCTGAGCACTTCCTCCGTATGTGGACCTTCCTTGTCCCAGAACGTTAGGGTGTATGTAATCTGCACTCCAGCATTAGCAACCATACTGAACAGCGCGTCATGAATTGAGATGACAGACATCTCCGGTTGAGACATATCCTCGACGTATTCTCCAGTAACCTGTTCCAGACTGTTGATGGTTAGGCGAGCGCGTTTCAGTCCAAGCTCGAGTATTACGTACCGGAAGGTTTCCTCCCAATCTTGTTGATCATCGAATTGCCAAAGGCCGTTCCACATGCCTCCGAGCCGGTTGTCCGCAAGTTCGGATGATGGGTACGTGACGAGAAGGTGTTTGCTGCCATCGTTACTCGTCTGGAGAATGCGTCCCACTCCGGTGCCCCGGGTAGGAGTGGAGTAGGGACTGGTATTGCCCTGAGGATCAGTCGCGGTCGCGGTCAAGCTCTCGCTTTCCAGCAGAGTTTCACCAGAGAACGAGAACCATCCGCTTTCATCGGCCTGCGAAGTTCCCTCATAAATCGAATCTTCGGATACGCTGTCAGAGAAGAGTTCCACTAGACATCCCGCGCACGCCAACCCGGACAGTGAACCCACTTCCACACTGAAGTCCATGATCACCGGAGCATCAACGTTCGAGTTTCCTCCGCTCCACAAGCTGATGCCCTCTCCGTTGTTTCGGATGCTGTTCTGCGTGATCTGGTTACGCAGAGCTCCGGCTCCCGTGATCGCTATCCCGTGGTTGTTATTGGCGATTACATTCCCGGGGCCGATGACGTTGTCATACACGTTGTCCTCAATGAAGATGCCGAAGACTCTGTTTCCCCACGGAGCAATCCCGTCCGCAGCTACACCAATGAGATTTCCCTGAACAGTATTCTCTGATGTGCCGGCATCGCAGAGGTTGATCCCACTGCTGTTGCTGCTTGACAGATTTCCCTGCCCGACTGGACCTAATCCAAGGCTGCGGTCTCCGCCAATCTTGTTGTGGACTCCTGCAACCACAATTCCGGACCCTGCGAAGTTGACGACCTGGAGTCCCATGACCGTGTTGTAGCTTGAATAAACCTGAAGTCCATTGTTCCAGTCTCCAGGCACGCGGGATCCGTCGATGATCACTCCCACATTGCTGGCATCAATGGTCACTCCCCCGCACGTGATGGCTGGAAGTTCCGTCTGAGGATAGACTGTTTCGGGATCATTAGGCGGGAAGACCACAGGATCGAATCTGATTAAACTGCCAGACCCTGCTGTCTTCATTGCCCAACGAAGCGTCCCGTATCCACTGTCGTTGATGCTTGTTACAAGTGTCTCCGTCGCGGCAAACTCGGCCGACAAAGGTGTCTGATGGATAGAGGCGTAAGCCTGCTCCCCCCCGAGAGGGTCCGAGAACGAGCTGGTGCTCCCGTCCAGTGTCGTCGCTATTGCAGTGATGTTTGGCCCCGAGAGCCCCTGTCCAGTCTGAAAAAGAAACGCGCCTTGATCATCAGCCACGACAGTGCCCTCGAAAATCTCTCCCTGTCTGAGCTGGTCGGAGTAGATTTCGACAATGCAGTTGGGGCAAGTAATCCCTGCAACCCATCCGCTACTTAGATCAACATCGCTCAAGATTGGACTCATCAACAGCTCATTTGTCCCATCGATGAGCGCGATCCCCCGTTCCACATTGTCAAAGATTGCGTTCCTCGTCACAGTATTGGAGTATGCAGCCGCCCCAAAAATCGCTATGCCCTCTGACCCGTTCCAGGCAATAATATTGTTGGGGCCGATGGTGTTATGAGTTGCTCCGGGTTCGATGAGCACGCCTGGGCCACTATTGCCCCAGGGCGTTCGTTCATCCGCCTGGACTCCGATGAGATTCCCTACGATCTGGTTCTCCGATGTCCCAACATCGCAGAGGTTGATGCCGGTGCTATTACCGCTTACCAGGTTACCCTGTCCGATTGGACCAAGACCAATGCTCCGGTCTCCGCCAATCACGTTGTTGGTCCCTTTAGCAACGACGATGCCGGATCCAGCGAAGTTCACGACCTGAAGACCCATAACTGTGTTGTGGCTCGAGTAGACCTGCAGTCCGTTGTTCCAGTCTCCGGGTACGTCAGAGCCGTCAATGACTACACCTGCGTTACTAGCATCGATCGTCAGGTGACCACAAGAGATGGGAAGAAGCTCTGATCGAGGGAGGATTGTCGCCGGATTGCCCGGCGGGAAGATAGCCGGATCGAAAGTGATCGTGTCTCCTGAGCGCGCTGTCTGCAACGCCCAGCGAAGGCTCCCCGTGCCGCTATCAGCGGTGCTACTCACGACAAGTTCGCGAGCGAGCCCCACAAAGGAGAAGAGCACAACACCTGCAAGCACCAACATTATGACCATCTTTGGGATCTGCGATTTGTTCCTCGTTAGGGATCTCATTCAAACCTCCTTGTACTCTTCAACAGCCGTTTGCCTCCGTACTTCCCGGCCAATCCGGGCAGTAGTCCTTGTCGTCCGGCACACCGTCGCCATCACGATCTGAACCGCTGCCGGTACTGCTCGGCAGCTCACTCACATCGCCCAATCGATGGAATCCATCGCCGACGGTCTCTTCGTAATCGGAGCTCATGATTGGATTGCTGAGCCGAATGAGGATTGGGTAGTCCTTGATCAGCAGATCGCGGACGATCGTGTCCTCGCCATCCGTCTCGAAAACGAGTTCCTGTTCGAATCCGTGCAGCACGTCGATTCCGGTGGCGCTTCCTGCCGTCAGTCCCGGGAACGTGATCGTTGCCGGGACGCCTAGACCCTCGTCCTGAGCGATGCCGTCGGTCCAGATGGCTAACATTCGGTCGCCGTTGGGGTACCGAAAACTGCAATATGCGACGGGGCCTTCCGTTTCGATGTCGATTTCGACCGCTAGTTGCACGGCTTCAACACCGTCCAGAGCAAGGCAAAGATTCTTCACAGTCTTGAATACCGTTTCCCGAAAAGAGGAGAGCCCCGCAAAGCCAATGTCGAAGCCGAGACCAAGGTTCATCAACGCGCCTCGAGCATAGTACTTGGCTGCCGTAGTCGGCGTATAGGCCCATGGTTCGGCTCCATAGGGATGAGGGTTGAGAGTCGAGCGCCAGTTCAACTCGTCGGCGATGAACCGGCCATCGAAGCCATTGGCTCGCGCTGTTTCAACAATCGTGCGCGTGAGATCGTCGTAGTTCTCATAGACCTCGCGCCAATCATCAAACTGGGGCGATGGCGCTCCCACATGCCATGCAATGGCATCAGCCAGCGCTACAGCGTCTGACTCCACAAGAGCCATTAGGTACTCGTACCCACCGCAGTTGATGTCTTTGACGAATGGTGTGGTAGAGCCAATGACCACTTCCGCTTCGGGAGCCAGCTCACGCAGAACGGGCACGGTGCGCCTGACAAGTTCGATGTATTGCTCGACGGGGATGTACTGCCAACACCTCTCCACATCCGGCTCATTCCAGATTTCGAAAGAGTCAATGCGGCCCGCGAAGTGGGTGACCACGTTTCGCACGAACTCAAGGTATCGCTGAATGTCCTGCTCGGTCGTGAATCGCTCGCATGGTGCCGGACTTCCTGCTGCATACCCTGCCTTGTCCCAGAACGACAAACCGTAGCGGATCGAGATTCCGTTGTCCGCCAGTGCGGAGATCCATGCGTCGGAGTTGTCGGAAATTGGCCATTCCGGTTCCAGCCAGTTGACCGAGATGCTATCGAGGTGATTGACCGCCAACAAAACCGGATGACTACCCAAACTGAGAATCTCCGTTTCGAGGATCTTGTCATAATCGTGGGGCTGCCATAGCCCGCTCCACAGACCTACCGTCAACTGATTCCCGACAGCTTCCTCAGAGGATCGCTCCTGGACTACCTCCCTCGGGAACGTGTTCCCATCCTGGATTGTCGCTTCTCGTCTGGTTCCGGACGCTGGTTGAGAGAAGGCGCTTGTATTACCTGTTGGGGATGTTGCCGTTGCCGTCAGGTACTGATCAGCAGTCGCGTTCTCCACGACAAACTGGAAAGCGCCTGCCTCATCTGCCAGCGTTTGGCCTTCAGGTTTTTCACCTTGATCCCCGCTGTCTGAGAAAATCTCCACAGTGCCGTTCGGGCAGGCGATACCGCTGAGAGCTCCGGTGATCCTATCGAATGACGTGATCAGAGGTGGAGGCAGCTCATTGTTGCCTCCCTCGAGAAGGTGAATGCCGCCCCATCCGTTGCTGTGAATGCTGTTTTGGGTAATCGTGTTGCCGACTGAGCTTGCCCCCTGTATGACTATGGCATGCTCACGGTTGTACGCAATGATATTGCCGGGCCCGATAGTATTGTGGGAAGCACCTCCCGAAACGAACATGCCGTCGATGTTCCCGAACGGCTTTGTCCCTGTAACGTCGGTTCCGATCAGGTTGCCAGTGATCGTGTTGTGCGATGTCGCTTCATCCCAAATGCAGATGCCCCCATTGTTACCGCTGCAAAGGTTCCCCTGACCAAGCAGACCGGAGCCGATGGTGCGGTCGCCACCGATCGCGTTGTGCTGAGCGCCTCCGACGAGCTGGATGCCCGCGCCGGTGAAGCTGACAATCTGAAGACCCCGGATCATGTTTCCGTCGGAGAGAATTTCCAGTCCCCGCGTATTCTCTCCCGGGATGCCGCTACCATCCAAGATCACGCCCGCGTCGCTGGCGTCGATGGTTAGATTCCCCTGGGTGAGAATGGGCAGCATACTGGTTAGTCGAATCGTTGCTGGGGCATCCGGAGGGAAGATGTCGGGATCAAACATAATGATATCTCCTGACCGCGCTATCACCAGCGCCCAACGAAGGGTGCCCTGTCCATGATCTTCGGCGGATGTCACCGCTAGCTGGTTAATCGACGCCGCGACCTCCATAGAAGTTAACGCTCCTAATCGATGGAAGCCATCACCGACGGTCTCTTCGTAATTCGGTCCAAACGTGATGTCGCTGAGGCGGATAAGGATGGGATAGTCCTTGACAAGGAGGTCACGTACGACCGTGTCGTCTCCATCGATCTCGAAGACCAGCTCCTGCGCGAACCCGTCGAGCACGTCGATGCCGGTGACAGTTCCGGCAGTCAATCCCGGGAGCGTGATCGTTGCTGGGATGCCAAGATCCTCGTCTTGTGCAATTCCGTCCGTCCAGATTGCCAGTATTCGATCGCCGTTCGGATATCGGAAGGCGCAATACGCAACGAGGCCGTCGGTTTCGATGTCGATCTCCACCGGCAGATCGACCGCCTCGCTCTCAGCCATGACAGTGCACAAGTTCGTTATCGCCCGGACCATTAGCGGAAGAACCTCAAGTGCATCCAGAGCAAGGCCGACCGTCAGGTCCATTCCACGCTCCATGACAATGCCTCTCGCGAAGTACTTCGCTGAGACAGCAGGGCTATACAGCCATTGCTCCGCGCCAAGCGGATGAGGATTCAGTGGGGTTCGCCAAATCAGCTCATCGCCGATGAATTCCCCGCTGAATCCGTTCGCCCAAGCTGTCTCCTTGATCTCTCGAACAATCGATGGGTAGGCAAGCCAGTAATCGCGCCACTCATCGTACTCAAGGGATGGACCGCCAACGTGCCAGGAAATCCCGTCAACAAGAGGCAAGACATCTGATTCCAGTATCCCAAACAGGTAGTCCTTGGCACCTAGAAACGGAAGCGGGGTAACTGATCCAATCACGATGCTGGCCTTGGGTGCCTCTTCGCGAATGACAGGAACAACACTTCGAACGAGGTTTAGGTAGTCGCCCAGTGCAATTTGCTGACCACAATCGGGAGCAACGTTCGGTTCGTTCCAGATCTCGTACCCTTCGACGCGGTCCGAAAAGTGCCTGACGATGAAACGCACGAACTCAAGATACCGATCGACGTCTTCTTGTGTTGAAAACCGCTCGCATGGTAACGTCTGCTGCGATGAGCTGTTGTCTTTGTCCCAGAATGAGAGGATGTAGCGGATTCTGTGTCCCTGCTCAGCAAGGGTCGAGATGAGGGCGTCATACGTAGGGTCAATCCAGAATTCGGGATGGGACCAATTTACGGTTGCAATATCTGCGGAGTTGACAGCAATTCGAATTCGCTTGAGGCCAAGGCCGAACACGTTCGTATCGAACGTATGCCCGTAATCAGGAGCTTGCCACATCCCGCTCCAGAGATCGCCAATCCAGTTATCTTGAAGCTCCCCGGATCGCTTCCCCACAAAGGGAACGCTCGGTAGATTATTACTTTTCTGGAGCTCATCTCTCACAGCGCTGATATCAAATGGCCCAAGAAACCGATTTGTGGTTCCACGTGCATCAGTTCTTGTAGCTGTGAGATTCGGTCCTGACAGAGCAGTGCCGGTCGACAACTGGAAGAGCCCATCCTCACTCGCAGTTGTTCTCCCCTCATAGACGGCACCTTGGAGATCTGTATCAGAGAAGAATTCAATTACACATCCTGCGCACGCACGGCCACTGATCAGCCCTGCAACTGGATCCACTGTCTCCACCACGAAGTCTGCGTCACTTGTGTAGAAACCTTCAAATCGAATCCCAGCCCACCCATTATTCCAGATTCGGTTTTGCGTAATCGTGTTCCCTGATGTATCTGGCCCGTCGATAAGAACCCCGCTCTCACGATTGTGAGCAATGAGGTTGTCAGGTCCAATGACATTCCGTGTTCCTCCGCCACCAATAGTAGCGCCATCCACGTTGCCGAGGTTCTCAGTGCCGGTTATGTCCGTACCGATGACATTACCAAGAATCGTGTTGCCAGTCGCTTGCATTCCCCAGAGGACAATCCCGCCGTTGCATTGTCCGATCGCATTCCCCTGGCCGAAGGGTCCATTGCCAGTATTGCGATCTCCCCCAATCGTGTTATTCCTTGCTAGTCCTGACATGAAAATGCCGCACTGCGAGAAATTCACAATTTGCAGGCCTTGCACAACATTGGCAGCCGATCGGATGACTATGCCGCTAACACCACTTGTTTCAGAAAGTTCCCCATTCAAGATCACGCCGGCATTGCTTGCATCAATGGTTAGGTTGCCAAATAGAAGGGGAGGGATCTCACTGCGCACAAGAATTGTCGCTGGATCATCTGGAGGGAAGACGCTGGGATCGAATGTGATCGTATCCCCAGATCGTGCTGTTTGCAGTGCCCAGCGAAGGCTCCCCGTGCCGCTATCAGCGGTATTGGTGACGACAATCTCCTTTCCCAATCCGACACCTGCAAGCACCACAAGAACCAACAACCCAACTATCACCACTTTCTTCATCATCATTCTCTCCTTTCATCACAGTATGTCACCAGTGGCTTGTGTGTCAAGCAAACCCCAGGATAGGGCGTTTCATAGGATTGGCCAACTCAGAAGAAGGGGGTAGAAAAGTGGTCCCTCACGGAAAATGAAAGGCCGGGATTTCTCCCGGCCTTTGGGTGAAACGCTAGCTCAGATTCGTCTTACTTGTCTTCGAGCGCTGCCTGCGCCGCAGCGAGACGCGCCACGGGGACGCGATACGGACTGCAACTGACGTAGTCGAGGCCTACCTTATGGCAGAAGTGGATCGAGGACGGCTCTCCGCCGTGCTCTCCACAGATCCCAAGGTGAATATCCGGCCTGGCCTTGCGCCCGAGTTCGCAGGCCATCTTGACGAGCTTGCCTATCCCGTCCTGATCGAGGACCTGGAACGGATCGTGCGTGTAAATTCCCTTAGCCACGTACTCCTTCAGGAACTTGCCCGCGTCATCGCGCGAGAATCCGCAACCCATCTGGGTAAGGTCGTTCGTGCCGAAGCTAAAGAACTCCGCTTCGCGGGCGATCTCATCGGCGGTGATCGCCGCACGCGGTACCTCGATCATCGTTCCGATCTTATACGGAATCTCAGCCTTTGATAGACCGCGCTCCGCAAGGACCGCTTCCGCTGTTTTCTCGATCAGCGCGCGCTGCAGTTCCAGCTCCTTCACATTTCCCACCAGCGGGACCATGATCTCCGGGTGAACCTTCACTCCCTCGGAGTAGACATTGCATGCGGCCTCAATGATAGCGCGAGCCTGCATCTCTGATATCTCCGGGTAGGTGATCCCCAGCCGACAGCCGCGGTGGCCAAGCATCGGGTTAAACTCGTGCAGGGCTGCAACCTTCTCGGCGATGCGCTCTACTGACACGCCCATCACTTTGGCTACTTCCCGTTGGCCTTCCTCGTCATGAGGGAGAAACTCGTGCAGCGGGGGGTCGAGGAAGCGTACGGTCACCGGTCGTTCTCCCATGGCGCGATAGATCCCTTCAAAGTCGCTTCGCTGCATGGGGAGGAGTTTCTCCAGCGGTTCGCGCCGTCCTTGTTCGTCGTCGGCGAGGATCATCTCACGTACGGCGATGATCCGATCTCCCTCGAAGAACATGTGCTCGGTGCGGCAGAGTCCGATCCCCTCGGCGCCGAATTTGACGGCCTGCGCCGCGTCGTGCGGCGTGTCTGCGTTGGTACGCACGCCAAGACGGCGTACGTCGTCGGCCCAGGAAAGGAGTGTGCCGAAGTCTCCGGAAAGCACAGGATCGATTGTGGGAACACTTCCCAAATAGACTGTGCCTGTTGATCCGTTGAGGCTGATTGGGTCACCAGCACTGACCGTCTGCCCACCAACGGTGAACTTCCCGGCAATGTAGTCGACTACAAGCTCGCCGGCGCCAGCGACGCAGCACTTGCCCATTCCGCGTGCGACGACCGCAGCGTGGCTCGTCATCCCTCCGCGAGCGGTGAGAATTCCTTCCGCCGCGCTCATCCCGCCGATGTCCTCCGGGGAAGTTTCATTGCGCACAAGGATGACCTTCTTTCCTGCCTTGGCTGCCGCTTCCGCCTCCTCGGCGGAGAAGACGACCGCTCCAGTTGCTGCACCCGGACTGGCAGGCAAGCCTTTCGTTAACTGTGTTGCCTTCTCTTCTTCCGCCGGATCGAACATCGGGTGGAGAAGCTGTTCGATATGCGTTGGCGTCACACGCGTCAGTGCCTCCTCTTTGGAAATGCGCTTCTCATTTACCATCTCTACCGCAACTCGCACCGCGGCCGCAGCAGTCCGCTTCCCAGTGCGCGTCTGCAGCATGTACAAGTGCTTGTCCTGGATTGTGAACTCGACGTCCTGCATATCATGATAGTGATCTTCCAATGTCTTGCGAATCTGGAGCAGCTCTTCGTACGCCTCAGGCATGACGTTCTTAAGCGTGGAGATTGGCTGCGGCGTGCGTATTCCGGCAACGACGTCCTCTCCCTGCGCGTTCATCAGGTACTCACCGTAGAAGACGTTCTCTCCGGTGGCGGGATTGCGGGTGAAGGCAACACCGGTGCCACAAGTCTGCCCCATGTTTCCAAAGACCATCGTTTGCACGCTCACGCCGGTGCCGATCAGACCATGGATGTCGTTGATCTCACGGTATTTAATCGCGCGAGGGTTGTTCCACGAGCCAAAGACGGCGTCGATCGCTCCCCACAGCTGTTTCACCGGATCCTGCGGGAACTCCACCCCCAGCCGATCTACGATCGCCTTCTGGAATAATTTGACGAGTTCCTTGAGGTCAGTGGCTTCAAGTTCGGTGTCGAGCTTTACGCCCTTCTTCGCCTTCACCTGATCGAGTATCTCCTCGAACGGATCGGGGTTGGTCTTCTTCTCCGGCTTTAGCCCGAGGACAACATCACCGTACATCTGTACCAGGCGCCGGTAGGAATCATAGGCGAAGCGCTCGTTTCCCGTGCGGGCGACGAGCCCTTTCACGGTCTCGTCCGTGAGGCCCAGATTGAGAACGGTGTCCATCATTCCGGGCATCGAGATTGCTGCACCAGAACGTACTGAAACCAGGAGCGGCGACTCGGCGCTGCCGAACTTCATCCCGGTGACCTCTTCAAGCTGGTGCAGGTTCTTCTCCACCTCGCCCTGAAGTGCCTCTGGATAGGCCTTATCGTGCTCTTCGTAGTAGCGGCAGACTTCTGTAGAGATCGTGAATCCGGGTGGGACCGGAATCCCAAGGCTGGCCATCTCCGCGAGGTTGGCCCCTTTGCCTCCGAGGAGGTCCTTCATCGAGGCGCTCCCGTCGCTCTTTCCTTTGCTAAAAAAATAGACGTACTTCACTTGTAAAACACCTCCGTAAATTACAACGATTGAGCGAGTGAGAGATTGATCGATTTGACTACTCAATCACCCGATCACTCAATGATTCAATCATTCAATTTTTCGCTCTCCCGATCCTCCGATGTCTCAATTCTCAAACAGCGCCTCCACGAACTGCTCGGCGGAGAATTCGTGCAGGTCTTCCTTGTCCTCGCCAACGCCGATGTAGAGAAGCGGGAGGCGGAGTTGATCCCATATGGAGAGGACCACGCCTCCCTTCGCTGTCCCATCGAGCTTTGTGATCACGATTCCCGTCAATTCTATCGTTTCATGAAAGCGCGTCGCCTGCGAGATGCCATTCTGACCAGTGGTGGCGTCGAGGACAAGGAGGCGCTCGTCGGAGCCACGCCCGAGTTTCTTCGTTACCGTCCGTTCCATCTTGGCCAGTTCCTCCATCAGGTTGTGCTTCGTCTGCAGGCGCCCAGCTGTGTCGACAATAAGCACTCCCCCCACCCGCTGCGCATGATCGATGGCGTCGAAGACCACCGCAGATGGATCGGCGCCGATGCTGTGGCGAACGAGGTCTACCTTAATCCGCTCGGCCCATACGGCAAGCTGATCGATCGCTGCTGCGCGAAACGTGTCGGCGGCAGCGAAGGTGATGGAAATCTTCGGATCGTGCACACGCAAGCGTGAGGCGATTTTGGCGGCGGTGGTCGTCTTCCCTGAACCGTTCACGCCGGCCATGATGATCACCGTCGGTTGGTCATCGTTGCGAAGTGCCAATGCGCGTTCGCATCCGTCTAGCCTCTCTCTCACATCCTGCTCAAGGACGTCCATAAGCCCGCCGTTCGCCAGTTCTTGCCGGCTGTGCTCGGACAGGTTCTGCGTTAGTTCCATCGCCAGGCTTGCGCTGACGTCACCGGCGATCAGAATCTCCTCGATCTCCTCCATCTGATCTGCGGTCAGCCTCTTGCCGCCCTTGAGGATATTTCCCAGCGAACCAGCAAATCCTGAACGAGCCTTGCTTAGTCCTTTCTTTAGTCGATCTACCCACGCCATTACATCATCTCCGGAGTTGACATACCGAGGATCTCTAGGCTGCGCTTGAACACGCCCTGTATCGCTGTCAATAGGGCGAGGCGGGCCTGCATCAGGCCGACTTCCTCACCGAGAACGCGGTGGTTGGCGTAGTAGGCATGAAACGCGCGCGCCAGTCCAAGCGCATATTCCGCCAATAGGTGTGGGGCGAAGCGCAGCGCCGCTTCTTCAACCACCTGTGGAAAGGAGTCGAGCTGCTTGATGAGATCAAGTTCAGCGCTTGCTGCAAGCGGTGATAGGTCAATGTCGTGTGGGTCGAGCATCTTTCCTGCCTTGCGGAAGATGGAGGCAATGCGCGTGTGGGCGTACTGAATGTAGTATACGGGGTTATCGAGCGATTCCGCGCGTGCCAGATCGAGATCGAACTGCAGGTGCGCCTCCGGCTTCCGAGCGACCATGAAGTAGCGAACGACATCGCGGCCAAGCTCGCTCGTGAGATCGCGTAATAGGACAAAACGCCCAGCGCGGGTCGACATGCGCAGTGTCTCTCCCCCTTCGACGATGCTAACAAACTGATGCACCGCGTAGCTCAGAAAATCCTGCGGATAGTCAAGGATCTTAAGCGCCGCCTGCATGCACGACTGTTCCACGTGATGATCGGCCCCCTGGACGTCGATGACGCGGGCGAAACCGCGGCGTAACTTGTCGACGTGATAGGCGATGTCAACCATGAGATAGGTTGGCCTCCCGTCGCTACGGATGAGCACGGAGTCTTTCAGTCCTCCGTTCTCCTCTACCCTGAGCCAGATCGCACCGTCCTGCTTATATGTTCCCCCGCGGTCTTTCAGCGCTTCGAGCGCTGCTTCCACCTCGCCTCGGCGATGAAGATCCGCTTCGCTGAACCAGTTGTCGAATCTTACCCCAAGCTGCGCCAAGTCGTCCTTGATTATGTCCTTGATTACACTGACGCCACGCTCGCGAAAGAACGTGGATGCCGTCTCATCGAAGACGGGGTAGGCGTTCCCGGTCTCCTCCTTGATCTTCTCTGCAAGCCCGATCAGATAGTCGCCCTGGTAGCCTTCCTCGGGAATGGACGCGTCCTCACCGAAGGCTTGACGATAGCGCGCCCACAGTGACTCTGCGAGGAGGTCGACTTGATGCCCCTCATCGTTGAAGTAGTACTCGCGACTCACTTCGTAGCCGAGGCTGGCGTACAGCGAAGAGAGGACATCGCCGAGTACAGCTTGGCGTCCGTGCCCAACGGTGAGAGGACCGGTGGGGTTCGAGCTGACGAATTCCACCTGTAGTTTGATCCCTTTCCCAATCTGTCTCGGGCCGAAGCCACCCTTATCATCGAGTATCTCCTTTAGACAGGCGTGGATCATCTCACGCTTAAGGCGGATGTTGATGAACCCCGGACCGGCTATCTCCACTCGTGCAAAGGCATCACCTGGAAGGGAAGCGATGATGCGCGCTGCCAGGTCCCGCGGCGCGGCTCCTGCAGCCTTCGCTCCCACAAGGGCGATATTGGAAGAGAAGTCCCCGTATTCCGGGCGCTCGGAAGGATCGACGGTGAACGAAACAGACGGAAGCTTGAGCGTGGCCCAAGCATCAGCAAGCAATCTTTCGATAGATGTAGTCAGCATGATAATCTCTTAATAGGGATACGAGTTACCTCTCAATACTAGACTAACTCCCCGCCCCTCATCTCCTGAACATTAATGGCTTCATGAACCCGGCAGTGCCCTTGATCGATTCGTCTCAGCTCTTCTCACTTAAGGTAGCCAGCGACAACAATCACCTTCACGGCCCGATTGACCGGGCTTCGGAAACTAAACTCGATCCAGACGTGGCCTTGAGTACGTCAATGGCCCATCCTCCTGTCCGGGTTCCTTTACTGAGGAATTTGTCAAACTCAACTTCAGTAGGTAAGTATAGCACCCTCCTGCATAGTGTCAACGAATGCGCTTGGCGACCTTGCG
>Ga0307990_1001890_pt1 | contig 17221 bp, 14 predicted proteins | sample EllFjometagen129_FD_203168 | JGI IMG/M metagenome (GOLD analysis project Ga0307990, IMG submission 203168) | Marine microbial communities from Ellis Fjord, Antarctic Ocean - #129 | ecosystem: Environmental > Aquatic > Marine > Unclassified | place: Southern Ocean | collected 2014-10-08
ATCCAATAGGAGAACCATAGCCCCTCGAAACAGAAAAGTCGGAATTCCAGATTTTAGAAACTTGCTAACTTAACCTTGATTTTCAAGGAGTTACGAAAATCTGTGCGCCCCTATGGGATGACTGTGATTTTTTTTCTCCTTTTTATTGGTCTAAATGCGGCCCCTACAGACCCCAAACCTGATGAAAGTTACTCTTTTGCACCCGACGTGACAACATAAATTCATATTAAATGTGCGTTAGAGCAGGGCGGAAGAAAGAGAAGCTACCCGAGCCTGGAAAGCCCTCGCCTTTTGCAGAGATAAGCCAATAAATACGCATTTTCAGCCCAAGTTCAGAGTTTCTGAATATTGGAAGAAGGTTACGTATTTCTCTGGCAGTCTCTCCGACTGCAGGCTGGCTGTCTCCCGCCAATCGGCTCCCGCCCTAGCGTTACACCCATGACCCAGTTACGATTCGTATTAATATCCCCTCAACCGGGACGTTATCGCTATCTCTCAAGCAGCCGGGTTTGTTGACTTTTCCAGACAAACAAAAAGCCCCGGAAAAATCCGGGGCTTTTCACCTCATCTCGCGACAGAATAAACCACCGCGCATTCGGTTTGCTGAATTATTTTTTCTCGGAAAGCGTGAGCTTTTTGCCCGAATCCAGCCACTGCTGCAGGATAATCTTGCAATAGTTACTTTTCGAAATGTGCATTGATGCAGCGCGGGCTTCCAGCTCGTCGGCCATCTTCTTCGCCATATTAATGCCAATTGTCTTCGTCCCTTTTCCAATAGGATTTGTCGCCATAATATCTCCTTTATATATGTAACTCAGGTCTACTGGATCTCCCGAAAGGAAACAACTCTTTTTTTTCGTTTTTTTCATCTATCTGTCACTTTTGCAACGTTATTGCTTCCCGACGATCCAAACGCTTAAAAACGGTGATTTATAGCCAACAGGCAGCCCATCAGTAATGATGAGCGCTCGGTGAGTAGTGCGGCTTGCCTCCCACGGCATTTCATGCTTTATTCTCCGCCTTTTTCCAACCCTTGGAAAATTTTCAGATTTAAAATTTTTTATGGAGCAAAGTTATGAGTTTAAGCATCGGAATACTGGGACTTCCAAACGTTGGAAAGTCGACCATTTTCAACGCGCTAACACGCGCGCAAAACGCAGAGGCCGCCAACTACCCCTTCTGCACCATTGAGCCGAACAAAGCGGTCGTGCCGGTTCCCGACCCGCGCGTCGACAAACTCACCGCCATGGTCACCCCGAAAAAGACCATTTACGCCACCGTCGACTTCATGGATATCGCAGGCCTCGTCAAAGGCGCCAGCCGCGGCGAAGGCCTCGGCAACAAGTTTCTGTCTAACGTGCGCGAAGCCGATGCCCTACTCCACGTCATCCGCTGCTTCGAAGACGAAAACGTGGTACACGTCGACGGCTCTGTCAATCCGACTCGCGACCTAGAGGTAATCGAAACCGAACTAATCCTCGCCGATCTCCAAACCTGGGAAACCCGGATCGAACGAATCAAGAAACAAGCCCGCGCCGACAAGGCCATCGCAGCAACGGTTCCAGAGGTAGAAAAGATGCTAACCCATCTCGGCGAAGGCAACCCGGCCATCTCCTTCCCCGACCGCGATACTGAGCTGTTCCGCAAACTTCTTAAAGAGTGCCCGTTGCTCAGCGATAAAAAAATCATCTACTGCGCCAATGTCGACGAAGCTGCCATGGCCGAAGACAATGACATGGTGAAAGCCGTTCGCGCCCATGCCAACGCTAAAGGTGCCGACACCGTCAAGATCTCCGCCAAAATGGAAGAAGACCTCATCGACATGAGCGACGAAGAGGCCAATGAATTTCTGAAGGAATACGGCGTTGAAGAAAGCGGCCTCAATCAGGTGATCCATAAGAGCTACCACACCCTCGGCCTCGCCAGCTATCTGACGGCCGGCCCGAAAGAAGTTCGCGCGTGGACAATCCATCAGGGCTGGAAAGCGCCACAGGCTGCGGGCGTCATCCACACAGACTTCGAACGCGGCTTCATTCGCGCTCAGGTAATCTCCTACAACGACTTTGTCGAACAAGGCGGCGAAACCGCCTGCAAAGAAAAAGGTCTCATGCGCACCGAAGGCAAGGACTACATCGTTCAGGACGGCGATTTGATCGAGTTCCTTTTTAATGTCTAACGGTCATCCTGCCCATGAATCACTCGCGCGAGCAAAGCAACGCATCGTTTTCGGAGGAAATAAACGCCAAGACTTTATGACGACCCCTCTCCTGACACGTGGCGTAATGCCCAGTTCCATCTTCCACAACAACGGGTTATCTGATATCTAAAAGATGTTATTTGTAAATCACCCTGTCCGCACAAAAGCCATCGGCTCCGGGTTTTAGATGTAGTCATGAAATTACGCGCTATCCATCTCGTCTTGATTTGTTCCGCTCTCGGCGGCGGGGTTGCCTATCGACTGTTAAAGACCGCTCCTGAACCCCTGGAATCACCTGCTCCTGTCCCGGTCACACAAGAAGAACCGGAAGAAATTGTCGAAATCCCGATGCTGAATGCGCAATCAGCCACGCCTCTTTTGCTAAAATCCCCTCCCCGACCAGAGCCCGTGACTCTGGCGAGTACGCCCCCGGCCATCAAACCCGCCCTGAAAAGAACGGCGTTAACTCCGCGCAAACTCACTCTGCAAGAACAACAAGAAGCCGCCCGGGCCCGGTATTGGCTAAATGTAAAAAACAGATTTAACCGGCAGCGACAAAACCTCGACCAGGAACAGAATCCTGCAAGGAGAATCCCGTTGATTCAATCCATGGCACAGCATGTACGTTTCGACACCCTCAACGCGATTGACTGGGCCACGAATCTGGCCGATCCGGAGGAGCGGCGAATCGCCATGGAAGCCATCAACAAGAGTGCGCTGGTGGGCATTGGCGCCAAACTCGAGATGGACGCAACAGGATACCCCAAAATCCAGGAAACCACGCCCATGAGCGCGGTTGGCTCAACTGGAATGGTTGAACCGGGAGATTATATCGTTGGCATGGATGACGGAAACGGTGATCCAACTTATTTTGACGGCCTTTCCACGGCACAGATCGTCAAGCTCCTTCACGGCAAAGCCGGCAGCGAGATTCGCCTGCTGATGGAAAGAAAATCAGAGCACGGCGGAGCGCCCCAGGTCTTCGATGTCCCTGTACATCGTTCGCTAATCGTCATTCAACCGCCTTTTTAGACATCAGGAGTCAGGGCATAAATAATAAAGAATCAACCAAATCGTTTTCAAACAGGCTTTGCTTGAAAGCTGAATACCCAAGCGTTACAGTCGGGTTTTAATAAAAAAATCAAAACGGGAGAACATCATGTCCGACAATGTAAAAGAACTGACCGTAGATAATTTTCAGGAAACCATCGCATCGGGAACCGTACTGGTGGATTTTTGGGCACCGTGGTGCGGACCGTGCAAGATGCAGGGTCCAATCCTCGATAAAGTAGCTGAAAAAATTGGGGACAAAGCCGTCATCGCCAAAGTAAACGTAGATGAATCCGCCCCGCTGGCCGCGCAGTTCGGCGTGCGCTCCATCCCGACCCTGATCCTGTTTAAAGATGGGAAAAAAGTTCAGGACTTCATCGGTGTGCAGCAAGAACCCGCGCTCATCAAAGCCCTATCCTAAGCAACTGCATTACGGATTGCTTCTTTTTCCAACCATTGGGAAAATACTCTGAAAGCCAGCCCCGCCGTTTCTAAACATTAGTCTTCACCAAGGCTACGATCTGACACGTTGGAGACTCTGGTTTTTTGCAGCTACCCAACCTGAAACTTGCAGGACAGGCTTCCCGCCGGGAGCCTGTGTGATTATGTACGCGCACTACTTCTCAGAAACGCGCCCTACAATGCTTAAGCCTTAGCGAGCATAGCTTGAGTGACGTCGAAGCAGTGCATGAGGCGGTCGGTTTTGACGGGCAGGACATCGATAAATTTTTTAAGAATACCGCGATTACGAACGAGACGTTTAGATGCAGGATAACTGAGGTCGAGCATCCAGCTGAGCAGGAGAACGAAGCGGTCGCTCATGGTTTGGATGTTTTTGTAGTGAATCGATTCGCCGCGTTCAAACTGGTCGAGGATGGTTTCGGACGGCAAGCCGTCGAAATCGATGTTCATCATCATTTCGGGGTGATCGTGGATCGTTCCGGTTGCAACAACATCCCAGCAGACAAAAAAGATATCGATGCGGTCGGCGTCGCGAATAAGACGCAAATGTTTTTCCTCGTGCGCGGTCTGGGTGCGCGGCAGATCTTTTTTGTTGTGATGCTGCACCGAATGCAGAATCAACGCGCGCGGCTCGTCGGCCAGCCCGTCGAGCAGGTTTTCTTTTCCCAAAGTTTGGATCCCGAGGTCTCCGTGGTCAACTGAATCAACATCGGAAAAAGTTTTGTATTGCTCGAACTGCGGGAAGCGGGCCACGTCGTGGCAAAGCCCGATCGCCTCGGCCAGATTCACTTCGGTTTCCGGCCAGTCCATCCCTTGCGCAAGCGCGCGGGCATCCGTGGCGACACGGACGGTGTGTTTGAACTTGAGCTGATGCATCGGGTGAAGTTCCCCGTCAATACGAAACCGGTCGACGTAAGTGCTAAACCGTTCGGAAAGAATGTTAAGAGCCTGGGTATTCATGAATCAATACACCAGCAGGGCGAGGGCGATGAGTCCGACGCCAAACACGACCTTCACAATACCGACCGCGCGAATAATAACCAGCGACTGCATGCGCGAAGCCATCCGGCGAAACCACCACGGCTCCAGCAGCCAGAAAAGCCCGATGCCAATCCATAGATACGTCAGGACGGTAATGACATAACGCCAGGCCGACGGGTTCCAGCGGGCGGCGTTAAGCATCGGTCCGGCCGCCAGGAGGAGGAGCCCGCCGAGTGCGCGAACGGAGAGCATTTCGTCGAGATACAGCACGGCGAGCACAATACAAACCGGAGCGATCCAATAGAGATGCACCTTCCAGGCATCAAAACCCCCGAGATGCATCAGGGTGACCGCATAAGCCGCCCAGACCATATCCACCGCCACCAGAACCCGGCCGGGCCAGACGCTGCGCGGGTATTTTTCCATTCCGCGGCGCACCATCGCAGGTGCCCCGGCGGCCAAAAATCCACCGCCGATAGCGAAGGTTCCTAAAATCCATGCGATAACTGCTAAACTCGTCATTGGCTTTCCTTCCGAAAGAGCTTGATAAAACAGGCACATCAAATAGATTTTCGAGCACAATTTCCACTCGAAAAGGAAATTATAACAACTAGAAGGAGTAAATTCATGGGAAGCAAAATCTTTGATGCGGTAAAACCCGGTGTGGCCACCGGTGACGAGGTACAGGCGATTTTCAAAATTGCCAAGGAAAACAAGTTCGCCCTGCCTGCGGTTAACGTGGTCGGTTCGGACTCCATTAACGGCGTACTCGAAGCCGCAGCGGCTGTCAACTCGCCGGTTATCATTCAGTTCTCCAACGGGGGAGCCGTATTCACCGCTGGCAAAGGCTGCAAGGGCAACGGGGCCGTTCTCGGCGCCATCGCCGGAGCAAAACACGTCCACGCCATGGCCACCGCCTACGGTGTCCCGGTCATTCTGCACACCGACCACGCCGCCAAAAAACTGCTGCCCTGGATCGACGCCCTGCTCGACGCCAATGAAGCTGAGTTTGCCGCAACCGGTAAACCGCTGTTCAGCTCGCATATGCTCGACCTCTCCGAAGAGACCCTCGAAGAAAACGTGCAGACCTGTGCGAAATACCTCGAGCGCATGAGCAAAATCAATATGACCCTCGAAATCGAACTCGGCTGCACCGGTGGCGAAGAAGACGGCGTCGACAATTCCGACATGGACGAGTCCAAACTCTACACCCAGCCGGAAGATGTCGCCTACGCCTACGAAACGCTTAACGCGATCAGCCCGCGCTTCACCATCGCCGCTTCCTTCGGAAACGTGCACGGTGTTTACAAACCGGGTAACGTCAAACTCACCCCGACCATCCTGCGTGACTCGCAGAAATACGTGGCAGAGAAATTTGGAACCGACACCGACAACCCGATCGACTTTGTCTTCCACGGTGGATCCGGTTCCTCGCAGGCGGAAATCAAAGAAGCCATCGGCTACGGCGTCATCAAAATGAACATCGACACCGACACACAGTGGGCCACATGGGAAGGCGTTTTGAACTTCTACAAAGAAAACGAAGCCTACCTGCAAACTCAGCTCGGCAACCCCAAAGGTGCCGACCAGCCGAACAAAAAGTTCTACGACCCGCGCGCCTGGTTACGTAAAGGACAGGAAAGCCAAGTTGCTCGCGTGAAACAGGCCTTTGCCGACCTCAACGCCCTCGATTGCAACTAGGGAAACGGAATGATGGAATAAAGGATCGATGGAATATTAGAGATTCCATTCATCCATCAATCCAACACCCCACCATTCCACATAGAGAGCCCTTCGCTTCGGCGGAGGGCTTTTTCTATGAAACCTGAAAACATGCCCCGTCGGCCACCCGGTCCGACAAAACCTCAACCGGGAATCCGCTCTTTCTGGATTTTCTCGATACCGCCGCCGACAACACGTAATCGATCACCCGATTGCTCCGCCGCCAACAAGCGATGGAATCGGAAAGATGCCCGCTCGGACAATTTTTAGGCTCGGAAGATAGGGGGGGCAAAAATGAGCACTCACTACCGTCGATGCGCCGCACACCTTCTCAAAGGGCTGCTACAGGTTCTGCAACAGGCCGATCGGCCCTGTCAGGAACTCCAGCGGTCGTGCCTCGCCAAAATGAGCGCCACCGATAAAGCTCACTACGAAAAAGCCCGCATCCCCTTTCGGCTCGTTATACGAAATCAATCTGATTTATATTGAATAGAAACTGTGAATTAGGATTCCCGATTCGAAGAGGAAGATTTTGTCAGAATAATTAGGGTCAGAATAATTCAGGACCGGGATGCGTATGGCTCAGAAAAATTATTCTGACACTTCCAGCTCTCATCTGGTGAAAGAATACGAATTAGGTTAATTTTGTAATATAGGTTCTAGCGACGGCCGAACTTGCGATTGAGCTCTGTAAAACTCTGAAAGATCAACGTTGGACGTCCGTGTGGACACGTATAGGGCATTTCCGTCTTCGCCAAATCGGCAACCAGCTTTTCGAGCTCTTCGATCGATAGGCTATCGCCCGCCTTTACTGCGGCACGGCACGCAGCCTGCGCCACCGTTTCGCGCAGCGCCTCGCGCGTCACGCGCGCTGAGGCCCCGCCCTTATCGAGCGCCTGGGCAATTCCGCTCAATATCACCAGCGGCGATCCCTCCTGCAAATGCACCGGCAACGCATCCACCAAAAAAGCATCCTGCCCGAAATCGGAAAGTCCAAACCCCATTTCTTCCAGCACAGGAAGGTTGCGACGCAGCGCCTCCGCGTCAGCGGGCATCAGTTCAATCGTCTCCGGGGCCAGCAGCCGCTGCTGCGCCGGCGAACCAGAGGTAATGTCGCGCACAAACTTTTCGAACAACACCCGCTCGTGCGCCGCCTGCGGATCCATCAGCACCACGCCGTCTTCGGTTTCGAGCACGGCATACATTCCGCCCGCCTGCCCCAGCACCCGGCACCAATTCCAAGGACTGGAAGAAGAGGTCGGCGGTCGGCGGTCGGCGGTCGGAGAGAAAGGCTTACCAACGTCTTCCTGCTGATCTGCTGACCTCTGACTTCTGATCTCTGATCTTTGATCTCCTATCCCCAGCTCATGCTGTTTTCCAATATACGGTGGCGGAACAGCCCGCGGAGCATCGAACTTAAAGCTCGGCACGCGTTTTTCTTCCGCCGACGCATCTAACGAAAGCGCCTTTCCGATCGCGGCGATGACACAGTCGCGCACTGCCGCAGGACGGCGAAAACGCACCTCTTTTTTAGCTGGATGTACATTCACATCCACCGCGTCGGGCGCGGTTTCGATAAACAAAAACACAGAGGGATGCCGTCCGCGCGCAAGAACCGAATGATACGCCTCGTTGATCGCATGATAAATTACCGGAGCAGAAGCAGGACGACCATTAATGAAAATATACTGATCCGAACGATCCTTGCGCCCCGTTTGCGGCAATCCGGCAAAGCCCGTCACTTTCACAGCGTCCGCTTCAAAATTCAACTCGCGCAAATGGCTGAAAAACGTCAGATTGTACAGCTCGGCAATGCGATCGGCCAGCGAGCCGCCTGCGGGCAGGTTGTAAAGCTCACGCCCGTCGGAAATCAGCGACAACCCTGTTTCGGGATGCGCCAGCGCATACACTGCGAACAGCTGGCGGATTTGCGCCAGCTCGGTCGATTCCGTCCTCAAAAACTTGCGGCGGGCGGGTACGTTAAAAAACAGGTTGCGGATTTCAAAGCGGGTTCCGGGCGGACAGCCTGCATCGGCCACATCCTGCATCTTACCGCCTGCTATACGGATTTCCGTACCGCTCACTTGATCCACCGGACGTGTAATCAGCGTGAAGCGCGACACTGCGGAAATGGAGGAAAGCGCCTCGCCGCGAAAACCTAATGTGGACACCGCCTCGACCTCTTCAGCCGTGCGAATCTTACTGGTCGCGTGGCGTTCAATCGCCAGCAGTGCATTATCACGATCCATCCCCGAACCGTTATCTGAAATCGCCATCAGTTGCATGCCACCGCGTACAATCTCTACATCGACTTGCGTCGCCCCGGCGTCAATCGCGTTTTCCATCAGCTCTTTAATCACTGAAGCTGGACGTTCAATTACCTCTCCCGCCGCGATCTTATTGATCACATGGTCCGGAAGCATCTGGATGGGTTTATTCACAGCGGACAGAGTAACTGCTTTTTACCTCTCCTTCCAGTCGTTGCTTTTGGAAAGAACAAAAAGCCACTCTTCGCTCTGGGTCCAACCCCCGGAAACGACACATAAACTCACGATCGTGAGTTTATGTGTAGGCGGTGTCACCAAGTAAGGAGATGCCGGGCTTCATCTTCGGATAGAAATTTATCGTCCCCGGCGGCTTCGATGAGGGCCGCGGTTACATCAGCCCCCGGATTGTGCCGTTGATATTTGGCGGCAATGTGAGCGATGTAGGCGGTGGCGACAGAGGTGCCCTGCGAACCGCCAGCGGAGCCGGGGGCAATAATGTCAACGAAGTCGCCGCGATTGGAGTAGTCGGTGTACTGCCCGTCTTCAGTTCCTGCGGCAACGCCGATGACGCCGGGATAGGCGGCGGGGTACATGGGGAGTCCGGTGTTTTCGTTGCCAACGGCGGCGAAAACGGGAGAACCGTGATCGATGGCATAGTCTACGGCAACCTGGATAAATTGGCTGGAAGTTTCAGATCCCCAGCTGAGGCTGACGGGGCCGGAGCTTTTTTCGACGGCGTAGGTCATGGCGTTCATGAGAGTAAAGGAATCGGCAGAACCATCGTCGGCAAATGCTTTGATGGCGACGACGGGGACGCCCTCCCCGACAGCGGTGTTGTAGGGATCAACGAGGCCTGCGGCGAGCTTTGCCATGAGAGTGCCGTGGCCGACCGCATCAGCGGTGAGCGGCGAGTCCGGGTTGGTGGCATCGAAAGCGCTAAGGACGGCACGCCCGAGGTTTTCATCGGAAGAAAGTCCGGAGTCGAGCACGGCGACGGAAAGAGTGCCTTCACCAGAGGGCGGGGTCCACTCTTTCGACGCGCCACTGCCCGAGCTATCGCCGGGAAGCAGGTCGGGCAAGTCGTAAACGTAGTTTGGTTCGGCGAGCGCAATCTGTCCGTCGTTGGTAATCTGCGAGGCGAGATCGGGAACGTTGACGCCTTCGGGCAGGAGGATGCGATAGATGCCAAGTTCGGTGTTGGCGGTGATAACGGTTCCGCCAGTGCGGGCCAAAAAGGCGTTCAGGTCATCCATAGAGGCACCGGGGGGAAAGCCAATGAGGATCTCGCGAGCAAGATAACGAGCGCGGCCGTCAACGGTGGTCATCACACGGCGGATGACGTGCAGCGGTCGGGCTTCGGTTGCAAATCCTTTACGAAAAACACGAATCCCGGTGAGCGAGATTCGCTCACCAAGCGGACCGGTTTCGCGGCTCCAGTCAAAACGATAGTCATATGGGGAGATGAGCTGATCGAGCACATCTTCAACGTCCGCCCGTCTCCATTCACCGGAAACAGTTTTTTGTACGCCAGGATCAATCTGGACCTGAACACCGGCAGCCGCAAAGAGCTCCAGTAGGCGCGGGAGCGGCTCACTGTCCGCACAAAGCCAGAGGCGGTCCTGATCGATGCGAAATTCGCGGACCTCCGCAGATGTGGTGAGTACGGTGATCAGAATGAATAGAAGGATGTGAACGGGACGAAACATGAAGGAAACGGTAGCAGGCCTTTGAACAAATGGCAATCAACCGGGTCTAAGTGTGCGGTTGACGGGTTTTAAAGGGAGGCGTATGTTTTGACGACAATGAAAAGAAGTCTGTTTTTATCTACACTACTGGTACTGAGCGCTGCCATCTTTGCGCAGGCGGAAGATGCCTTGGACTCCAAGCTGAATGAAGTGAAGAAAAAACCGCACCGGCGCACCTATTCAACCCGCGCCATTCTGGAACGCCACGATCAGATTGTGCCACAGACTACCACCGATAAAGAAAAAGCTCTGGATAAAAAACTCCGGGAGATGAATAAAAAACTGGATAAAGAACAAGGAGAAAAGCCCTCCATGATGACCCACCGCACGCTTGCGCCCCGCCCAGTCAGGCGACCGGCACAGGAAAAGCCCGTCAATTGGCTAACTCCTGCATTGCTTGATGATCCCTCCTTGGAGAGCATCTCATCCGAAGCGGGAGACGACCCATGGATCATGGCAGAGCTGACCCGGCAAAAAAGCTTTCAACTGGAAAAGCTAACGCGGGAGGAAGAGAAGAAACGGGTCGAACAGCGCCTGAAAGATGACTTTCAAAGAGGAACAACGGCTCCGTTTGCCCCGCTGAACAGCTATGAAGCATCTCTTCAAACCATCATCTCCAAAGGCTCAGCAACGCCACTTGCGCCGCAGACTTTACGGGGAAGCTATTCCTCCCCGTACAGCAACTTTAAAGACCGAACTCCGGCGGGCCCAACTGTTCTTAAACCCTTCAACAGCTCGCCGTCTCTTTTTTCAATCTCTAAACAATCGCAATCAACATTTCCGGCAAATCGCTCTTCTTACACTCCGCAGGGAGGCCTGAATTTCAATAACACCTCACTATCGAAGCCCTTTGAGCAGCGCCTGTTTCCAGAAACTTTGAAACCAACGCGGCAAAGGGTACGCCGAACTTCACCGAGTTATGACGAGAACCCGTTTGAAGAAAATTTAATGCCGCACCGGAAAAAAAGTATCTGGGATTAATTACTTGCCCTCACTCCCCTCCATCAGATTCAGCGCCTCTTGCGAAAGAAGGATTTTTGTGCGTTGCATCAAAAAGGATTTTTTCGTCTTTTCAGTGGGTTTTGTGACCGCCAAAAGCTCCAGCGCATACTCGGAGGAGCGGAGCGCGTTTTCGTAATTCCCCGCCATATAATAGGCTTCCGCCAGTGTGTTCCACATCGCCGGCTCACGGGGCGCAGAAAGAATCGCTTCACGAGCATGACGCAACGCCAGTGTTTTGTTCTGTATACCGGGAACTGTGGCATAACACCAAGCCAGATTGTTGTGCGCCAGCGCATTTTCAGGGTGCCTCTCAATGATCCCCTTAAAGGTTGTAACAGCATCCGCAAAACGTTCCATGCGAATATAAAGGGTTCCCAGCTGGAACAGAACAATCTCGGTCCGCATATCCATTTCGAGCGCGCGCAAATACGCATTCTCGGCTTCTTCATATTCGCCCTCAGATGCGTACTTTTCACCCGTGGACATCAAAAAGACCAGTCTAGGATTAATTACCTCATTAGTGGCAGCCGCCTTTTCGTCCTGAGTCGGCGCCACAAAGCGGTTGGTAGAAACATTAACCGGTGCCAGCGGCATTCTCTGGTCCCCCTTGATAAGATCATTAGAGGTCTCCACCTTTTCGTCCTGAGTCAGTTTCTCAAAACCATTTGTAGAAATATTAACCGGGGCAAGCGGCATTTCGTCTCCCCGGATCTGATCGATTCCTATATCCAGCCCGGACGTTTCACTGGCGGGTAAACCCGGCAAGATCTGCGCTTTGCCCGGCAACGCCAAACCAAGTCCCAACAAAAAAAATAGTATAGTTCGCATCATATTATTCACATGGTTTTAACCGTCACCTGCACCACGGACGGTTCAATTTTTTCTACTTGAAGCCCCGGCGGGATATCCACACGCACCGGCACTTCATAATCGGTAGGTTCTGTCAGATCAGTGCAATCGACATACGCATACACATCCCGCTTGTCGAGATCTTCAATCCGCTGTGGACTGCCCTTCAGCACCACATTCACCCGTTCGGGGCGAATCTTCACGACCCGGGTATCATCCGACGCCAGCAACGGCCGAACTAGGTTTTTTTCAACCCGCCGCGTCGCGAACCGTTCCACCAACAAAACCTCTACAGAAACCCGGTCGGGCTCCACCGCCCAGGGTTGCCCGGTTCCCGCAATACTGACATGAGTCTTAAACGTGTCATAGTGCCCGTCCAAACTAACCGGAACCGTATGAACCTGTTCAAGATCGAGCAGCCGCCGTTCGGCTCCTCGAACACGGACTGTTGCGGGGGTGCACACCACCTGCTCCAACTGGATTCCCTCGGGAAGCGACCCCTGCACAGATGCCTTCACCGGCAAATCGCGACCCACCTCGCGGTCAATCGTCACTGTAATTTCCGGCGGATAGAATTGAACCGCGTGCGCACGCGAAGAAATCTTCACATAACGCGGTGTAAGCTTAACCGTCTGCCTCAACCGATCGGCTCGGTCCGAAATATCCAACTCAAGCGACACCTGATCACGACTGATAAACTGAAGATCATCAAGCGACCCGCGGAAACGAATGCTCACCACATCAGTCGATTGATCCAACACGGCGCGTCCGGCACCCGCAGTAATAATCACCGGAATATCCGACACCACCCGTTCCTGACTGGTACTCTCACGAATTCCCTGCCAGACCGCGAACGCGAGCACAAAACAGACCAGCTTCATAATCCAGTTGCGGGTCATCGTTCCCCAAAGCGGTGCCAAATTAAAACTGACGAGGCGCTGGATCGTATGTTTCAGTTTATCGCTCACCCGATCCCTCCCCAAAAATAAAGGCCATCTGACCCCGGCTGGAATTCTCCCGCCGAGCCAGATTCCGGATTCCGCTCGTTTCGCGACCGAGGAACGTCGAAAGAATCCGTCGCAGATGCGCCCCGTCGAACCCACGCTTCAGCCGGCCGTTATACGCAATGGAAATCACCCCGGTTTCTTCAGAAACAACGACCACGATCGTGTCAGACTCCTCCGTCATTCCAATCGCTGCGCGGTGACGGGTTCCTAGATTGCGGGCAACCTCATCGTTCTGGGTCAGCGGAAAAACACATCCGGCAGCAGCAATACGGTCTTCGCTGATAATCACCCCGCCGTCATGCAACGGGGTGCCGGGATAAAACAGCGCGGACAGCAACTCGGCAGTCACCTCACTATTAAGCGGCGTTCCTGTATCCTGAATCGCCTTGGTCTCCACCTCGCGTTCAATCGCAATCAGCGCGCCGATCTTACGGGCCGCCATCAGCTGCACCGCATCGGTAATCGGATCCGCCAGCGCCTTACGCGCCTTGCTCACCATAAAATTACCCTGCCGCCCGAGCCGCGCAAGCGCCCGGCGGATTTCCGGCTGAAAAATCACAATCAACGCCAGCGCCAGATAAACCATCAACTTCTGTAGCAACCAGGTCAAAACCGGCAGGTTAGAAAACTTTGTAATCCCGATCAGCACCAGAAATAGAATGATCACGCCGGTCAAAATAGCGGAACCGCGCGTGCCGCGGAAAAACTTGAGCAGAAAATAAAACGCCGTTGCGAGAATTAAAATCTCAAGTCCTCCGGTCCAGCCGGGATTTTCTATGCTGTTCAACCAATTCATTCGCGCAATCCTTGAAAGCGCAGTGTATCCACAAGCCTCGCGGCATCGCAAGATTCCTTTACATCGTGCACCCGCAAAACATGAGCGCCACGCATCACCGAAAAGACCGCCGCCGCCAACGACACCGCCAACCGCTCATCCACCTCACGGCCGAACAACCGTCCGAACAGACTCTTGCGGCTCACCCCGATCAGTACAGGCCGCCCCGCCGCCGCCAACTCGCCGATTTCATTGAGCAGCGCCAGATTATGTTCATCCGTTTTCCCGAACCCGATGCCAGGATCGAGCGCGATCTGCTCAGATAAAACGCCCTGCGAAACCGCCGCCTCCATCCGCTTCTCCAAAAAATTTCGAACCGTAGAAACCACATCCTTATATTCCGGATTTTCCTGCATGATCTCCGGCGAGCCCTGCATATGCATCAGCACCAGCCCCGCGCCGGTCTCTGCGGCGACCGCCGCCATCTCCGGATCACCCAGCGCCGACACATCATTAATGATATCCGCGCCGGCGGCCACCGCCGCGCGAGCCACCTCCGCCTTCCGCGTGTCGATCGAAATCAGGCAGTCACTCTGCTCCCGCAATTTTTCAATGAGCGGAATCGTGCGTTCCATTTCTTCCGATGCCGGAACGGGCTTCGCGCCGGGGCGGGTTGACTCGCCACCGATATCGATGATATCCGCCCCCTCCTCAACCATCTGCAACGCACGCGTCAGTGCTTTTTTTAAATTTTTTGTCTTCGCCCAAAACCCTCGCCGCGGCGCGTAGAACTTGCCCCCATCAGAAAATGAATCCGGCGTCACATTCAGAATACCCATCACCAACGTTTTGTCCGCACAGTCAATTTCCCGCCCGCAACAGGTCCACATAAGATTTGCGTTTCCAATCATTGGAAAAATCATACGCAAAAATTCCAACCATTGGAAACTTTCTATGCCCCAACGCAGTTGATTTTCCAAATACCTATGAGGAGCTACCTGCCGTGAGCAACGTCGAACGGTCGGCCCACTGGAGCCTCCTCTTTACATCCGCTCACGACTCCGCTAAACCGTTATTTATGAAAACACTATGCGCTGTCCTACTGAGTGCCGCATCACTGTCTGCGGCGGAACTGACCCTTGAACTGCAAAACCCTCCCGAAACCGGACAGATCGAAATCCTGCTTTTCGATTCCGCCGCTTCGTTCAAAAACCTGCGCAACCCGGCTTTCTCCGAATCCGTGCCCGCCGCCGGACAAACTAAAATTTTACTTCCCGATGTCCCACCGGGCGACTACGTCCTGATGGTGCATCACGACGAAAACAACAACGGGAAACTGGACAAAAATTTCATCGGCATTCCGCGTGAACCCGTCGGCTTTTCTAACGGCTACACCCCAAAAGGCCCGCCGAGCTATCGCCGTGCCCTGCTTGCGATAAACGAATCTAAAAATCTGCCAGTTCCGATTACCCTGCGCCGTCCACTCGGCAAGCGCGGACGCTTCGGTCTTGGAGTCGGCACCCTCATCCGCAGCAGCCCCTACCGCGGCGGCGATAACATCGACGTCCTGCCGATTCCGGTGCTAACCTACACCGGAAAGCGGCTTCAGATCTTCGGCCCTCAGGTCCGCTACATGCTTACAGACGGAGAAACCGTTCGGCTGGCCCTCTCGGCGAATTATCGCGCCCCCGCGTATAAAGAAGACGACAGCCCGGCTCTCACCGGCCTTGATGATCGCAAAGGAACTCTGATGGCTGGTCCGGAAATGCGGGCCGAACTGCTCAAAACCGTCACCCTCTCTCTCGGCTACCGCCACGATATACTAGATCGCATTGGCGGCGGCGAAGCGCTGGCGAAAATTGGAAAAAGCTTTGAGTTCGGCGACCTGCGGCTGACTCCGTCCGTCGGATTGCGCTGGACCTCCGAAAAACTGGTTCGTCACGACTACGGCACTCCGGGCTATCGTCCAGACGCCATGATCACTCCTGAAATTGGAATGAGTGCATTAATGGAACTAACGGAAAGCTGGTGGCTCTCCGCAAACGTCGGCATCGAACGACTCGGGAACGAGGCCTCCGACAGCCCGATCGTGGACAAGGATTACATTGCCAAAGGGTTCCTTGCGATCAGCTACCTCTTCTAACCCTCCTGCCGCGGCTTATTTCTCGACGGGATCTAATACCCACCGTTTGTTGAACCAGAAATACTGCTCCGGGTGCGCCTGAATTTCGGCGTCTAGCACAGAAATCAGCTCCTGCATAATCCGGGCACGATCTTCGGTTTTGTTCACCTCGGGGTTCGGCCGAATCGGATCGAACACTTTCGCTTCATGACGGGTCCACCCTTTCCGGAGCACCACGACCGGCAGAATCGGGCACTTGGCCATCTGCGCAAAAATGGCGGTACCGGCGCCAAGACTGGCCGTGCCATTGAGAAAGCTGACCTTCAGGTCGGATTCCCGAGAACGCACATCCGGCAAAATCGCGAGTACCTCCCCGGCCTTCAGTTTTCTGACGACGTTTTGCAGAATGCGTGAGTCGTTGAGAACCACCTCCATGCCGGTGGCGCTGCGCATTTTATTGAGCAACTCATCGGTCAACGGATTTTTTTGACGGCGAGCAATGGAAAAAATCGGCAGACCATCGAGCTTCGCGGCGACGCCGCCCAAATCCCAGTTGCCCATGTGCGCGGTGGTAAAAACCAGCGGACCGGTTTCGCGATGGAACTGCTGCACCTGCTTCATCTGCTCATAAAGCGGCATACGCTTGAGTGCATCGGGAGTCAGCTTATGAAAGCGAGCGGCCTCAATTGCATTAAAGCAGAGATTGCGAAACGACAGCCAAGCGATCTTTTTGCGCTCTTTGACGGAAAAGCGGTCTCCGAACACCTTTTCCAAACGGGAAAGCGCTTTGTCGCGCCGGTAACGCAGCACAAAAAAGAAAAACGCACCGATCAACCAGCCGACAAAAAGTGCGCAGCGCAGCGGCAACACATTGACGATGCCAAGCAGTCCGCGAAGCATCACGTATTCAAAAATATGTTTGGGACGGTTTTTCATAAAAGAATGGAATACCGGATTATTGGAGGGTTGGGTAGCACAGAATGGTTTCCAATAGTTCAACCGTTCGACGTTGCTCACGGCAGGCAGCTCACTACAGGTGCCA
>Ga0307990_1001891_pt1 | contig 17214 bp, 12 predicted proteins | sample EllFjometagen129_FD_203168 | JGI IMG/M metagenome (GOLD analysis project Ga0307990, IMG submission 203168) | Marine microbial communities from Ellis Fjord, Antarctic Ocean - #129 | ecosystem: Environmental > Aquatic > Marine > Unclassified | place: Southern Ocean | collected 2014-10-08
CAAAATTGGGTACTAAACTTACTCGTTAAGGGCATTTTTTTACCAAAGTGGGGTTAACGAGTTACTCGTTAAGTACACTTTCTTAAGAAAACATATGTTGCGAGTTACTCGTTAAGGGCAGTTTTTTACTAAAGTGGGGTTAGCGAGTTACTCGTTAAGGGCAGTTTTTTAATAATGTGGGGTATGTTAGCAGCTCACATAGGGCAATTTTTTACCAAAGTGGGGTATGTTGGCAGCTTACATAGGGTAGTTTTTTACTAAAGTGGCATATGTAACTTGCTCGCAAAGGGCATTTTTTTAATAAAATGGGGTATGTAAGCTACTCGCAGAGGGCAGATTTTTAGTTTTTTGGGGTATGTGAGTAGATAAATGGGTATGGATTTTTTAGGATTTGGGTGGTGTTATATAGTAGATATAAGAATATTTTTAATTAAAAAAGTCATCAGAACCAGTATATATGAGAAAGTTCTCTTCAAATCCTTTTCCTACAAAGAAATTATTAGTAGTAGAAACAGGAAATTTTGTAAAATAAACAAGTCTTATATGTAAATGGTTTAAATTCAAACCTAATCTAAAGAAAGCGGCTGAATTGCTACAATATCCTCCTCCTAATTCTAATACTTCTTTATAAATATCAGTAAATGATAATGAATGTTGAGACCTATTAGTGTAAAACCCATTATATGAAAATTTCACATCTAGCACCTTGCTTATTACAACATGACGAAATGAAACACCAGTTTTTAGTAATGGGTTAAAGCTTGATTCATTAACCAAATATGTATTATCGAATACTGTAGGTGTGTTTAAATGATTATAACTAATATGAACTTTTAAATGATTAATCTTATCATTGTTTAAATAAGATGAATATTGTATACCAGCATTAATATCTAATGCCATATCTGAAACATGACTAGGTTCTACGGGATCACTAAGATCAATAACAATTTGATTATACAAAACTCTGCTGTATATCATGCCAGCATTTGCACCAAAAGAAAGGTTCTTAAATTTATAAGAAAGCCCACCATTAAAAGAAAAATTCTTAAAATAATTTGGATCATAAGAACCCATATATGTAAGTAATCCTGTAAAATTGCTACTGTCTGCTGAAATACCTAATATTATAGCTGATGCATTATAAGTAAGACGTCTGATTCTATGCTTATTATAGACACTAACTAATATTGAACCATTGGTAGATATTGCAGGATTATATAATTCAAGATTTCTATCGGAATAATAATAATCATTTAACTGAGAAAAAGCAGATACACTGCAAATCAACAAGTAAACAAATAGAAATAAGTATTTAATAAGTCTTTTCAAGTCTCCAAATATAAAACCTTTTGTGCTGTTTTCCTAATTGTTTTATGACCCCTCTTTAATTCTCCCCTAAAATAGGAGAAAGTTCTCCTCTTATGAGGATTTAGGAGGTCATTACTGTTTACTGGCATATTATTTATATATTTGTAAAATTATTATCAAAAAAAAATGAAAGCATTATTTGTATTTATAGGATTAATATTAATAATAATTGTTAAAGCTCAAACTCCGGTAATAAGCTATCAGGAAATAAATGAGGTTTATGGGAACTTTAGCGGAGTATTAGATGATAGCGATATGTTTGGTGTTAGTGTAGATTCAATTGGTGATATAAATAATGATGGTATAACCGATATTATTGTTGGAGCTAGCAAAGATGATGATGGTGGAACAGATCGTGGTGCAGTATATATTATTGCCCTAAAAACTGATGGTACAGTAAAAGCATATCAAAAGATAAGCTCTACAGAAGGTGGATTTACAGGAGTTCTTAATGATGGAGATGTTTTTGGGAGTTCGGTATCTTCGCTTGGCGACCTTAATGGCGATGGAGTTGTTGATGTTGCTGTAGGGGCAGAGTATGATGGAGATGGAGGTATATGGCATGGGGCAGTATGGATACTATTTCTTGATACAAACGGAACAGTTCAGAGTCATCAGAAAATAAGTGATACACAAGGAGGGTTTACAGGAATTTTAAATGATCATGTAACTTTCGGTTCTGATATTGCAAATTTAGGAGATCTTAATAATGATGGTAATCCCGATCTTGCAGTTGGGGCAAGACGTGATGACGATGGAGGATCTAGAAGGGGTGCGGTATGGATACTATTTTTAAATGCAAATGGGACTGTTCAAAGTCATCAGAAAATTAGTGATACAGAAGGTAATTTTACAGCAGTTCTTGAATTTGAAGACTACTTTGGAGGAAGTGTAGCAAATATAGGAGATATAGATCACGATGGCGTAATTGACCTTGCTGTTGGCTCATATCGCGACGATGATGGAGGCACAAACTTCGGTGCTATATATATATTATTTCTTAATACCGATGGTACAGTAAAAGGCTATCAAAAAATAAGTGCAACTCAGGGAGGTTTTACAGGAACCCTAAACTCAGAATGTTTGTTTGGTGTATCATTAGCACCTATTGGCGATCTTGATTGGGACAATAATATGGATATTGTAGTAGGGTCTTGTGGCGACGATACAGGTGGAAATAATAGAGGTGCTGTTTTTATTTTACATTTAGATTCTAATGGAACAGTAAAAGCACATCAGAAAATAGCAACCGGCTTAAACGGGTTCACCGGGACTTTATATGATGGTGATTATTTTGGCAGAGCAGTTTCTTTTATTGGGCATATTGGCGATCAACATACAATTCTTGTTGGAGCAAGTAATGATGATGATAGTGGTACAGACGCCGGTTCTGCTTGGTTGTTGAAGATAAAAGGAGAAGTAAATCCTATGTTGGAACAAAATATGTCAATCAACAACAATATTAATGTTTACCCAAATCCTACAACAGGTATTATTACAATTGATACCGATAATATTGATTATGTAGAAGTACTAAATTTATCGGGAGAAATTATTCTTAAAAAGCATGTTTCCAAAAAGGTAGATTTAAGTAATGAAGCAAAAGGGATATATATTCTGAGAGCCACATCCAGAAATGGAATTCATAATTACAAAATAGTGCTATTTTAACTTCAACTTAATAACTTACTGCTTAATTATTTTCTTGGTTATTACAAATCATTCAAGTATCCTTTCTTCTTTTGTTTTCCCAAACTTTACCTGAATAACATAATTAAAAATTATAAAATATACCTACTTCACCTGTTGGTCTTGTCTTAAGATTATAAAATATATTATATCCTGCATAACCTACCATGAAGTTGATACTAAAATAACCGCGAAAAAATTCAAAACCTACTCCAAACCCTATATTGTCATAGATTTCATCGTCAATGAAATTTGTAATATGATTACCAACATAAAATAGAGATCGATAAAAATTACTCTTTTTAAATTCTTTTAAATAAGTTAAGCCAAAACTTACATATGTATTGTTATCATCATATATAGGTAAAAATGTTATTTGAACACCATGCTTATTAGGCCAATATCTATAAGCAAAACCTATACCTGTTGTTGCTCCAACATTTAAACCAATATATTGTTTATATTGACTCTTATCTGACAATGGTGCTTGCAATGTATCAACCACTTGGCTAAAAACTGATGTGGTAAACATAATAAATCCTAATAACGAAAATAAGATAGTTTTTTTCATTTTTTTAATTTTTATATAACATTAACTAATTACTGTTTAATTATCTTCCTTGTTACTGTCTCTTTATCTGTTGTAATTTTTATAAAGTAAATGCCTTGTGGCTCTTGGATTAGATCTATTTTTTTTAAACCTAACAGGTTTTCAAAACCTGTTAGGTTTTTTCCTGTAATATCTAAAACCTCTATTCTCTTGATTCCATCTGCCTCTATTGTTATTAATCCTGTTGTGGGGTTTGGGAAGATTGAAATATTACTTAATGCTTTTCCGGCATCTTCTACGTTTGTAAGGATATAACATGAATTATATGAAGGATTTTGATATTTAAGTGTGTCATTTTCTGAAAAACATAATAAATCAAAAGAATCACCTCCAACAGTACCATTTGTAAAATGCAATAGTCCTGATAAACTTCCTATTCCTTCAACCCATCGTTCTATTCCACAACCCATGGTGTCGCCAAAAATTGGGTTCATATGAAATTGCCTTTTATAATTTCCTCCTATTAAGATACTGTCAATTTCGCAAACTATAAATTGCATTGAATTAAAATACCAATTACTGCCAAAACTTGTTATACCTGCAATATATAGTGTGTCATTTATATTTGCTCCAAAATCATAAATAAGGCTTTCTTGTAATGATGTATCTGTTCTGTAATAAACTTCTTTGTCTATGGTTTCCCGTATATAGCCATATGGTAACCAACTTGTCTGAAACTCATCAGTTGAACGAAATACTTTCTTATAGTTTTCTAAATCAATAATTGTATCCTGTTCTATTTTAATATATTCTGTTATTATAGTAAATGAAGGCAAGCGATGTATAACTGTACTCCAAAGTTTATTGGTATCAACTAAAGTCTGACTAATTGCAATGCTTGAGATCAATATTATTACTAAAAAAGAAATTTGTTTTTTCATAAGTAAATGTTTTGCTTATTCTTTATATTAGACTCAAAATGTAATAGAAAGGTTGCATAATAATGATAATATAATTTATTCTTTGCAATCTATTATTTTCAAAGATACAAAATTTATAATAATTTGCAAACTACTATTTACCTATTCTGAAAAATGCCTAACTTTGTAAACTAAAATAATTGAAAATAATTGAAATAAAATGAATAAACTAAAAGTAGGTATTTTAAAAGAAACAAAAACTCCTCCAGACAGAAGAGTTGCTGTTGCTCCAAAACAAGCAAAAGAATTAGTAGCTCGTTTTAAAAATGTTGAATTAGTAATACAATCTAGTGATAATAGATGTTTTAAGGATAATGAATATACCGATTTGGGATTAACAGTAGTTAATGATGTTAGCGATTGTGATATTTTACTTGGAGTTAAAGAAGTTCATATTCCTGAATTACTGGAAAATAAAAAATATCTTTTCTTTTCTCATACTGCAAAAATGCAAGCATATAATAAGCCACTATTAAAACAAATAATTGATAAAAATATTCAGATGATAGACCATGAATATTTAACTGATAAAAATAATATCAGGGTTGTTGCTTTTGGAAGATGGGCAGGTATTGTTGGCGCTTATAATAGTCTAATAGCTTTTGGAAAACGCAGCAATTTGTTTGAGCTAAAGCGTGCAAAAGATTGCCACGATATGGAAGACATGCTTAATGAGGTAAGTAAAATAAAACTTCCTGCAATTAAAATCCTTATTACAGGAGCAGGCAGAGTTGGTATGGGTGCAATTGAAACTCTTGCACCATTAAATTTAAAACAAGTTTCATACAAGGATTTTTTAAATAATAAATACGACGAAGCTGTTATTTGTCAGATCGATGCAGATGTTTATACAAAACGTAAAGATGGAAGCAAGTTTGAGTTTCAACATTTTTTCAAAAACCCGGATATGTATGAAGGTACTTTTAAAGCATTTACAAAAGTAACAGATATTTATATCCCTAGTCATTTTTGGGCTAAGCGTTCACCTGTATTTATGACTGAAGAAGATTACAAAGCTTCTGATTTTAAAATTTCAGTAATTGCAGATATTAGCTGCGATATAAAAGACCCTATTCCATCTACTTTAAGAGCCTCAACTATTGCGGAACCGTTTTATGGATATAATCCAAGTACAGGAAAAGAAGGCGATGCATGGGATTTAAAAAATGTTACAGTTATGGCTGTTGATAATCTTCCCGGAGAATTACCACGCGATGCTTCAGTTGATTTTAGCAAAGCATTACTGAATGAAGTTTTTCAATCATTATTTGGCGAAGATAGTGAAGGAATAATTGAACGTGCAAGTATAACTAAAGATGGGAAACTAACACCTCTATATGCTTATCTGCAGGGTTTTTTGGACGGAGAATAGATAGAATAAAGTAAAAAGCCAAAAATCAAAAGTCAAAAACATTTAATCCAAAGTACTCTGGATTAAATCTGAGATAATCTGTGTTAACTGTTTTGATTATTTAAAATAAATGCTTTGTCGAAAAAACTATCTTGTTAAGGCAGTTTTTCTTACTTTATTATTGAGATTTTTCTAATTTCTTTTTCTGTGCCATTATTAATGTGGACAAAATACATCCCACTTTTTAAACTTGTAAGGTTAAGTTCAACTTTTTGACTATATGTATTAAAATCTTGTTGAAATATTACTTTCCCAAAAATATCATAGATCTTAATGTTTGCATTTTTAAGTTCAGCATTTCCTAAATTCACATATATAATATTATTTACAGGGTTTGGATATACATTTATCTCGTTAGATACAAATTTTGGATTGTTTGTTTTAGGATGTGAAACATTCATTGGCGATATTTTTGTAATAGTTCCATCAGAAAGTTCAGAAACACAAGTCCTGACATCTAATCCTAAGGAAGTAGCCAAACCTAATGAACTGTAACTTTTCCAACTACCATCATAAATATAAGAACTGTTTACTCCTGTATATCTGTCATGTGCCTGATAAATTGCAAAATTATCATGTGGAGTATTATATAAAATTTCATATCCAACATAAAAATTCCCGTCGGTTAAAATTGGAGGGTCAAAAGCTAAATAATTCCACGAATCAACTATAAAATCACTAATTAAAACACTTACTGATTCTAGCTCAGCACCGGGTTGTGTTCCTCCCTCCCACACCTTAAAAGTAATAAAAGAAGAACCGGAATTATCTTCAGCTACTGCACAAGGAATATTAATTCCATGAACATAATGATATGTAGTGTTAGTGTATTTATCGGCAAATTTTGTCCAAGCATATTCGTTATGACCTGTCCAGTAACCCCACTTGCTAGTGCTAAAATCATAATATGTTAAAGGGTCATTAGCAAAATTGTTGATAAAATCGCATGCAACAATAGCTCCGCCGTTTGGGTCATATCCGTCTAAAGTAGTTGGATTAGAACCAGCAGGATCAAGCCATGATTTTAATTGTTTTGCACTCGTAGAATAATAATCCCACGAAATAGTAAATTTTGCATAATAATCATTTATAGAATTTGCACATGATGCCTGACCTCCTGTTAGATCACCAATTATTCTATGGTTTTCATCAAATAAAGGAGAACCCGAAGAACCTCCTTCTGTAGTACCCAAATCCCATTCAAGTACTTGCCAATGTGCATTATCGCCAAAACTTCCATAATCTCCTGTTACAGGAGCGTCGTTGTCTTTAGATATTTTTTTCACATCTCCACTTGGATGATGTATTCCTATTGTATTACTCGCTGCTGCTGTCCCTTTATTCCATCCTGCATAATATGGATTATAAGCAGATTCTGGAGTACTTGATAATTCCACAAGACAGAAATCCAAATTTTGTGCATCAGAAGCACTTGTAGTTGCTCTTAATTGACATCCTGAAACAGTTTGGCTTATAGAGCCATCAACTCCATTACATGTAGGACTCTCATAATTAAAATAAAAAACCCAGGTATTATATGCTTCCCCGGTGCAGTGGTGTGCTGTTAAAAAATAGGGTGTTTCATCATTGTTTGTATTGTTTATTAATGCTCCTGTACATAAAGATACTCCTCCCATAATAATTCTGCAAACAGCATGTTTGTCAACTTGCCAAGCATCACCATCAGGGCAATTAATATCAACATTACAAGTTCCAGATTGACCAAAACTACCATCTTTCTCAAAATTGAAAATTCCTCTATAATCATGCCCTATTTGTCCAATATGTAATTTGCCATTAAATTTCACATTTGCAGGCTCATAATATTCAATAAATATTTTATCTCCAGGAACTAATGCTGTTGGCAAAACTTTAGATTCCTTATTATTTAAATTTGTAAAGGCTCCAAGAATAAATGATTTGTCTTCATTGTACAAATACAAGGCAGCATTTTCAGGTAATTCATATTCATCAAATATTAGATTTAAAGAATATGCATTATCTGATTTTATAGATAACCTCCATAATTTATCACCATTTGGTAAAATTTCCCATGTTCCGGAATTTTGTGGATTTATATCCAGTTGAAATGCTTTTGCAAACCTAAATGCTGTAGCTTTTGTTTCATTATTTATTTCATCTTCCAAAAGCATTGCTTCAATGTTAAAATCAGGCATGTTAACATTCGCAATACCATCATTTTTTAATTCAAATATTATACTTGGTGGTGTTCCCTTAGAACTTGTTTGAGCAAGAAATTTATAATTTGTTATTAATAAGGAAATTATTATTAGAATAATGTATTGTCTTTTCATATTTAAGAGTTTTAACTTTAAACAATAAAATTATAACAATAATATTAAAATAACAATATTATAATACAGTTATTTGATTAAAAGTTTGGTAAATTCAAACTGATTTCAGAAAATTAAACAATATGAAAAAATCAGTTGCCCCGCCTTTTAAGGCGGGGACGAGGATAAGAGCACAATGCCCTCTGCGAAACCAATTAGAACTTACAAAGTTTGTTTTATGAGAGTTGAAACAGTTATAACTATTTGGATTTTCTCTTTAAATCAAGAAAAACAGGAAGATGATCGCTAAATCCATCATTAAATCTAAATCCAATATAAGTTCTAAAAGGTTTTTCACCGATATTTCTTTCATCTTTTTCAAGAAGGAAATCTGCATTAAAAACATGAACATCATCAAGCGATGTATTAATTCTGTTATTTGAATTAAATAAATTTCCTGAAACAATAAACTGATCTAAGATGCCCCAATTTCCTTGATATTTGTGAGAACCAAGTCCTTTTTTGTCTTTAAGGTAAAAAGATAAATTGTATAATTTATTATCTTTGATATCTGTATATTTTATTTTTGCATCTAACACCCCAATTAAACTTTTATTATCTGGTTCATCGTTAAAGTCGCCAGTAATAATAATATTTGCATTTTTATTAGCAGTGAAGATTGAATCAACAACGTTTTTTAAAACATTTGCCACAAAAATTCTTTTAGGTTCTGATTCTAATTGTCCTCCCCATCTCGAAGGCCAATGATTTATAAAAATATGCAAAGTATCATTTTTTGTTGTTTTGCCTTTAACATATAAAATGTCTCTGGTTTTTCGGGCATTATTAGGAAAATTAATTGCTATAGATTGATATCTAATAGGAGTAAATTTATCTTGTTGATACAATAATCCAACATCAATACCACGTTTATCGGGCGATTCATCATGAATTATCCTGTATTTATATTTTTTAAGAGGCGTAAACTTTGTAATTCCGTCAAGTACATATCTGTTCTCAATTTCACATAAACCTATAATTTCAGGGGGCTCCCAACCTCCAACAGCAGTAATAACCTTGCTAATATTGTTTAACTTTTTGTAATATTTTCTCTTATTCCAATATTTGTTGCCATTTGGTAAAAATTCATTATCATTCTTTAATGTATCATCAAAAGTGTCAAAAAGGTTTTCAACATTGTAGAACATTATTCTAAAATATCCTCTTTCAATATCATTAAATGAGGTTTTATCATCATTTTTTGATGCTTCTTTATTAGTAGAGCAAGATATACTTGCAAAAAGAATTATAATTAGTGTTATTTTAAAAATATGCTTCATTCAACAAACTCGTAAGCTCCAAGATCAGGAATATTAATGGTTCTGCTTTCTTCATTTAAATCATTATATATGTGTACGTCAGGATATTGACTATTGACATCATTAATAATGTTAATATCGCCCTTATCCTTAGCATTAGAGGAAACATTTAGTTGATAATCGTTTTCACTGGAATCAATAAATTCCGGTGAAAGATTAATATATACAGAGTTAAAATGTGTTGCATCAGATGTATTTACATCTTCATTAACTTTTAAAAGACAATGATCGAAATTATAATTGAACTCATTGTCATGTTCGGGAAACATATCCAGATCAATTTCATTTTCTTTATTTCCGTATATTATACAATTTCCAAAATTTGCGTTTTCAAGAGGTCTAACCTGATAAACTCCATTTATATCTTTATAATAATTATTTAGGAGTAAGGATCCGTTTGTCCTAGTTGAGTATGTCCAATAATTACCAATAGTACAATGGTACATTTCATAAGTGCCGCCAATAGCAAACCCTACAGCATATTGACCGCAATTTGCAAAAACACAATTTGTTGCCAAAACATTTGAACCAAGGGCATAAAGCCCAACAGCATTCATATTTTGTATAATTGTATTTGTAAGCGTTAATGACGGGTTTGTATAATCATTAAGTGTATCAATTTCAATTCCAATAATTGCATTTTTAATAACAGCATGATTAATGGTATGAGTTGAACCATTACCCCACAGCCAAATTCCCACCCATTGTCCGGGAATATCATCATACATCGACTCTAATCTGTCACCCTGAAAAACTACGGGATCATCTTTTGTTCCGTTAACTATTAAATTTGCAGTTGGATATACATAAAAACGTGAATTTCTATGAAAATATATCTGCACACCTTCCTGTATAGTTAATGTTTCGCCACTATCAAGAGCCATTGAATTATAAACCAAATATGGTCTGTCGTTAACCCAAGTGCCACCAGAAATTACTTCACCGTTAATATAATGTGCATCTTGCCCCCATGCAACAAGGTCAACATCCTGAACATTTCCATTAATACTAAACACTATTGAATCCTGAATTACAAAAGGGTTATCAAGATTGTGAGGGTTAACCGTAACTTCAACAAAAATAAAGATACTGTCTTTAGCAGGTATTTCAATATCACTTGCTTTATAAGAAGCAATTCCGTTTATATTTAGTCTGAAATTAGAACTACTGCCTTTTGCCAAAGTAATTGAGCTAATATTAATTGCTTGTTTATATGGGTTGTAAACTTTTAATCTGTTAGTTGTAGAGCCAATATTAGTAAAGACAGTATCAAACATTACTGTATCAACAGAGAAATTTAGTTTAGCAGTATTATCAGTTAAAAGTTTTTCTTTTCTGCAAAATGATAAAAGAAAAACAAAACTAATAAGTAATAATATTTGAATAATCCTTTTCATAAAAATTTAGAATGTAAAAATATACAAAATAATTAACGTAGACATTATATAAATATTTTGAGAACACTTTAAAATTTACTTTTTTTTATTGCTTAAAATTTAATATCTTTACATATAGTAATATTTCGTTAATTAAATTAAAATATTGATTATGAATAATTTTAAAAACAAATCTGCATTAATTCTAATTTTAGCAATGTCCTTTTTTATGAAAATTGATGCTCAAAATAATAATGTGGGAATTGGAACAAATACACCAGACGCATCTTCAGTACTGGAATTATCAGCTACTGATAAAGGCTTATTAATTACAAGAGTTGCTTTAAATGATGCAAGCACTACAGCACCCGTTACCTCGCCTGTTGAAGGCTTATTAATTTATAATGCTACCGGTTCAGAAGCTCACGGTTTCTGGTATTGGGATGGTACAGAATGGTTACAAGTAGGCTCCGGTAGTTCAGGAGGAGGAACTCTTGATGATGCTTATAATTTTGGTGGTAGTGGTTTAGGAAGAACAATTGCTGCAGATTTTGGTACAGTTGAAATTACTCTTTCAAACACAACAAATGGAACATCTGCACTTGACGTAATTTCAACAACAGGAACATCAGGAACGCCATCTTTAGCAATAATTGCTCAAAACAGTGGAGTTGGCGGAAGCATTTATTCTGAAAACACAAATACAGCAAATGCATATAATTCTATAGAAGGTTCAACAAATAGTACTAACGCATATACATCTGCTGTTGCAGGATATTATGATGGAACAGGACAAGGTGTTGGCGTTTATGGCAGTGTATATAATTCTGCGTCAACCGGAGTTGCTGGCGTAATGGGAGTTAACAATAGAACTAATGGAGGATACGGATTATACGGTCAAGGCTTTAATGGTGGAGTTGGTGAAACAAATTATGGTGATGGAGCAGGACTTTGGGGACAGAATAATGGTGCAACAGGAAATGCTTGTGGTGTTACAGGTGATGGATATTATGGTGTTTGGGGACAAACTGCCAACGGACAAGCAGGAACATTTGGTATGAATGCAAGAACTGATGGAGGCTGGGGAGTAGAAGGACAAGGATTTTATGGCACAATAGGTCTTACAGTACAGGGAGAAGGATATGGAGTTTATGGCGAAAATTCGAGTACAGGAATAACTTACAATAATATTGGTGTTGCAGGTCTTGGTTGGGTTGGTGTCTGGGGTGAAACAAATGATTTTACTAGTCCTGGTTTTGGTGTATATGCAAATGGTGATTTTGGATGTACAGGAACAAAAGCATTTATGATTGACCACCCACTTGATCCTGAAAATAAATATTTAAAACATTTTAGTGTTGAATCTCCAGAAGTATTAAATCTCTACAGAGGTGTTGTTACACTTGATGCCAACGGCAATGCGACAATTGAAATGCCAGACTATTTTGAAGCAATTAACACAAATTATTCATATAACCTTACAGCAATAGGAAGCTCTGCTCCCGGTCTTTTTATTAAGGAAGAAATTTCAAATGGTAAATTTACTGTTTCAGGTGGTAATCCAAATATGAAAGTTTCGTGGACTGTTTACGCTCAAAGAAATGACGAGTATACAAAACAATATCCAAACTCCACAAAAGTTGAAATAGAAAAACGCGATGGCAATAAAGGAAAATATCTGATACCTGAGTTATATAATCAACCGAGAGAAAAGAGTATCTCATACAATCCAACACTTAAAAAGAAAGAAATTATTAATAATGAATCAATTAAACTTAAAGATATTAAACAAACCAGAAATAATAAATAATTAATGATGACAGCAAATAAATATATATTTATATTAGTATTCCTGTTTTCTGCATTATTTGTTAAGGCACAGTTTGTATATAATGACGGAGCAATTTTTCATATAGATAATATTACTGTACAAATAAACGGTGATCTTGAAAATGGAACTTCCGGAAATATTACAAATGAAGGTGACTTTTATATTACAAGTGATATTACAAATAATGCTCTAATTGGCGGAAACGGAACATACAATATCTCAGGCGATTGGATTAACAACAACAACTTTAATCCGGGTTTAAGTAGTGTTTTTCTTGAAGGTGCCAATCAATTTATTACAGGAACTGTGTCAACAACATTTAATAACCTTAATTTAATTGGTACAGGAATAAAAACCTTGCAGATAAATACTGCTCTTGATGGCATTTTAGCTCTAAACGACAGAGAACTTGCCACAGATGATTATACAATGTCAGTATTAACAACAAATATTAATGCAATTACACGTACAACAGGTTTTGTAAGTAGTTTAAATAACGGAAATTTATTAAGAGCTACTGGTAATAATTTAGTTTATGAATTTCCTGTTGGCTCAAGTATTGGAACATTAAGATATAGACCCGTTGAAATTATTCCGGCTTCTGCAAGTGCTAATATATTTACAGTTTGCATGGTAAATAATGACGCTACAAGTGATGGTTATGACAGAACTCAAACAGATACTTCTATTTGTGCCACAAATCCAGATTTTTATCACAGAATAAACCGAACAACAGGAAGTGATGCTGCTGATATCTCAATTTATTACGATGAACTTATTGATGGTTTATGGGATGGAATAGCTCAATGGAATACTGTCCCGTCAACATTATGGGAAAATATGGGCTTGGCAAACCTTATTTCTGCAAGTCCATTAAGTAGTGTTACTATTCAAAACTGGAATGATTTTTCAACTGACCCATATATCTTAACATCAGAAACTCCAAATATTGAACTTGGTCCGGATACATTTTTTTGTGATGGCAGCTATATTACTATAGATGCAGGTACAGGTTTTGATTCGTATGCATGGTCTGATGGATCAACTACAACACAAACAATTGATATTTATACAGCAGATACATACTATGTTACTGTAACAATACAAGGCTGTACAGCTATTGATAGTATTACTGTTATTCAACAACCAAATGCTTTTGCCGGTCAAGACTCAAGTATATGTGAAAGAGATTCTGTTGAATTGAATGCATCAGGGGGTAGTGTTTATATATGGAACAATAGCGAAAGTTTATCTAACCTAAATATTTATAATCCTTATGCTAAACCATCAGTAACTACTACATATTTTGTAACGGTCTCAAACGGAATTTGTTCATCATCCGATTCTGTAACTGTTTTTGTTTACAGTAATCCTGATGTTTATGCTGGTATGGATACTATTATATATGCCTCTGAAAATGCCCAATTACATGCAACAAGCAGTGCCGATTCTTATGAGTGGACACCCATAACAGGTTTAAGCAATGCTTTTATATATAATCCAATTATTAATATTAGTGATTTAGGAGAATATACTTATTATGTAATGGTAACCGATAGCAACGGCTGCACTGCATCTGATGATATTATAATATTGGTTGGTAAAGGTGGCTTTATCATTTACAATACATTCACACCTAATGGCGATAATGTAAATGATTTCTGGGTAATTGATAATATTGAACAATATCCTAACAATATTATTGAAGTATATAATAGAAACGGGCACAAAGTGTTTGAAACCACCAATTATCAAAACGATTGGGATGGAAAATATTTTGGCAATAATTTACCTGCTGCCACATATTATTATATAATAGATTTGGGAAATGGAACAGAAGTGCATAAAGGTAATGTAACAATAATACGATAAGCCATGAAGATGAAAATATACATATTAATACTAATAATTTTAGGATTGACAATTACTGTTAATGCTCAACAACTGCCACAAATAAGCCAAAGAACTACTGATGTAATGGTATATAACCCTGCTTATGTAGGAGCAACAGAAAACCCTGAAATAATACTGCATCACCGTAGTCAATGGGTTGGTTTTACGGGAGCACCTACAACTCAGCTATTAAGTTATAATGGAAAAGTAAAAGGGAATATGGGTCTTGGAGGCTATATAGTTAATGATATTACAGGACCATCAAGACGTATTACATTTAATGCAAATTATGCCTATCATTTGGAATTTGATAATTTTAAACTATCGCTTGGAATTGCTGCAACCGTTATGCAATATGGTCTCGATGGAAATAATATTACTATAAAAGATCAAACAGATGTTTCTGTTCAACAAGGAGTTTCAGACAGAGCATGGAAACCCGATGCTTCTTTTGGTGTTTATCTTTATAGCGAGAAATATTTTGTTGGATTATCTGTAATGCAATTAATTGGCTCAAAAGTTAAATTGTATAATAGTAATTTTGAAGGAGAAATACCACTTGCAAATCATTTCTACATAATAAGTGGCTATCATATTGATTTTGAGGATGAGTTAATATTTACACCTTCGTTTTTATTTAATACAACAATTGGCAGTCCAAGTCAGATAGACTTTAATTGTAAGCTAGACTATTTAAATAAAGTGTTTGGAGGAATAACATTCAGATATAACGATGCTGTTGTGCTAATGGGAGGTATAAAAATTAAAGAACAGTTTAGTATAGCTTATTCTTATGATATTGTAACATCTAATTTAAGAAAATACAATAGCGGTTCTCACGAAATAATTTTATCGTTTACAATATTGCCGGCAGAAAATTATGGCAATTCTTTATTGTAATGATTTTTGTAATGTTAAAAATATCTATAAAAAGTCCGATAGATTTATTACATTTGCCATAATAGAAATAAACGTAATCAATTACTTTTACTGAATTGTTAAAGTTAATTAACAGCCAATCAGTGTGTTTCGCAACAATTTTTAGCTAACGTAGGGCAAAAAATGATATAAAGATGAGTAAAATTGAAAATTATTAACTAATTGAATTTAAAACAACTAACTTTGACGTTAGTAGGAATAAAAACTAAACGATATGAAAAAACTATACTTATTAATTATATTATTTTGTTTCTCCATCAATTTATTTTCACAGTTAGGAATGTCTTACAATATAATAGATGTAACGAGTTGTGTAATCGATAATGGAGAAATTATGGTTAATGGTAATGGAGGAACACCTCCATATGAATACTCTATTGATGGTGGTGGTTTTTATCCAAATAATCATTTCACAGGTTTATCTGCAATGATATATGAAATAGGAGTAAAAGATAATTTAGGAGCAGAATATTATGAGAATATTACAGTAGGAAATAACTCAGGAATAGCTATTGATAGTATTACGTATGATGACATTTTATGTTATGGTGGTACAAATTCTACAATTACAATTTACCCGAACCTAACGAATGTATTATATAGTATTGATGGAGGAGCTTCCTATTTATCAAGTAATACTTTTATTAATAATGGTGCAGGCATGTATAGTATATCTATATTAGATACTGCTACAATGTGCGTTGATATTAATTTTTTAAACATTACTGAACCTTCAATTTCAATAGATATAACATTAGACACAATTATAAATGCAACAAATGGAATATGTAGTGGATTAATAGATTTAATCGTAAATGGTGGAGCAGTACCTTTATCATATAATTGGAATACTGGTGACACTACTCAAGATTTAAATAATTTATGTGCAGGATATTATTGTATAACTGCAACAGATACTAATAACTGTCAGGTTTATGATGATTTTATTATAGAAAATGAGTACGATAGCACAATAACTGCTTTTGTTGATACTTCAACATCAATTATAGATTCTTGTTTGTTTAATAATTCAATACCTGTTGATAGTGCAAGTATTTATGGTTTTGATATTATTAGCCTAGATAGTGTAATAACTCATTGGGTATTTTGGCAAACTGGTTCTCCAATTTATCTTGATGTTATTGTTTACTATACAGCAGGTACAAATCTTATTTATTTAGAAATTATTTGTATAAGTAAAACAACAAATGTTTATAAGTTTTATGGAGTGTTTAACTCAACAGCTGTTGGAATTCAAAATGCAAAAAAGATTATAAATGTTAAAATTTATCCCAACCCCACAACTGGCAAAATTACAATAATGGCAGAAGGAGTTGAGAGTATTGAAGTAATAAACCTGCAAGGCAAACAAATCTACACAGGCAAAGAACTAGAAGTAGATTTAAGTACTCAGCCAAAGGGCATATATATAATAAAAGTAATAACTGATAAACAAACAATAACAATAAAATTAATAAAACAATAAATACGCTTGGTAACA
>Ga0307990_1001893_pt1 | contig 17207 bp, 11 predicted proteins | sample EllFjometagen129_FD_203168 | JGI IMG/M metagenome (GOLD analysis project Ga0307990, IMG submission 203168) | Marine microbial communities from Ellis Fjord, Antarctic Ocean - #129 | ecosystem: Environmental > Aquatic > Marine > Unclassified | place: Southern Ocean | collected 2014-10-08
CACCCTCTGCAATGATACCGCTACCGCCGCCGCCGGATCGACCACGCATGGCCCTGAAGGCATCGCCGCTGTCACCACTGCCATAGATCACCAAACCAGGCGCCTTGGCTCGCATGGTGCAATACTCAATCTGCAGTTCCATCTCTTGCACACGCTCGTCCTGGTGTCCGTACTGTTGGTTTGCACTGCTGAGTCTGGCCTGCGCCTGAGCCAATCTGGACCGACATTCGGCATGGGTGCGTTCCAGGTCTCTGAGGGCCTCAATATAATCACTGAGATATTGCTCTGCAAATTTCGGGAAGTCAAACTGCTGGAACAACTCCAGTTGGACTTCTGCATCGCCTTCTGAAAATTTACTATTCTGCACCGAGAGTTTATCTCGCAGTAAATCCAGATCGGAGACATAGTTGGCATCGTGCAACTTTTCAGTCCCATCAAACTTGGCCTGGGCCGTGGTAAGATCCCCCGCGGCCTTTACAATGTCGTCACCAAACCGCTTAAAGTCCTGAGCCGCTCCAGATTTGCCCAGGACATTGGGATCTTTAACAACCTGCGCAATAACCGGCGCCACATGGGCCGTCAGATCGGTGACTGAGTTGACGTCTACAGTCAACTGACCGGCCAGCTCCACACCCAAGTATTTCTGTAGCTCGAGCAAAGCGAAACGAATTTCCAGCTTGCCCTGGGCAATGTCACTTTCGTTCTGAATGCTCTGGATTTTGTAGTCTTCATCGGCAGCGCTCGCATTTTCCCGATCCTCTGTCAATTCCATCTCTTCCTGGACAAGCTGATCTTCCAGTTGGGAAGAATCCAACTGCACGAGCACCATGCCATTGTCCACATCGTCTTGTGTGACATAGGTACCGCCAGGTACAATTGTGAGGATTGTCACTTCAGCACCGCGTCGCTCCACTTCACACTTATACTGGATGGAGCTGTGAGCACGAATACTGCCGCCTTCGTTGACCGTGACGACCAAATCATCCTGTCGCACCGTAAATATACCACCCACTGAGGGCCCTGCACCGGCAGTCTTCCTGGACTTGACAGCCGCGACGCCTGCTGCAACCACGGCAGCCAAAATCACCAGCACCACCCAGGCGCGTGCCTTGCCTTGTCGGCGGACCTTCACGTTTGTTCTATTTCGTCTACGCATCTTTTTATATCTCATTGTGCTACTTGCTCCCACATGCCATCAGGTTTGACCTGTAATACACCAATATCTCTGAAGAAATTCAGTTTAGTAATCGTGTGACTCACCAAGGCGCTCGTCACTTGGTTTCGAGCACTCACCAAGGCGTCCTCTGATAATAGCAGCGTACGTACTGTGCCGCGTCCCATCTTCAAAGAAAGCTTTTCAACTTCCACGCGGTATTGGGCCAAATCAAATCCTATCTTCTGGATACGATAACTCTCAGCCGTCTCCGACAGATCACGATAAGATTGACGAACACCAAGCTTCACGGTTTCGACCTCATTTTCCAGATCTCGTTTTTGTTTGTTGTAGGAAAGTAAGGCCTCCACGTATTTATTTCTTTCTGATTTTCTATCTAGTGGCAGATTGGCATTGAGTCCAAAGTTATAGGAGCCCTCGTGAAATTGAATGCGTGCGGCTTGCGTAGGGGCTTTGCTGCCTGCGTTAAGACCATCAATACGTGTCCTAAAATCAAGCTGCATACCCAATCCCTTGGCTTTTAACTCCAGCTCACGACTAGCATCATCCAGGGTGTCTACCGTATTGGCCAGATCCAAGCGTCTGTCCAGAGCCATTTCGATGGCATCTTCTTCTGTGTATGTGGGTAAACTCACGCCGATTTCTTCAAGCGCTGTTAATTCGCTCTGAGACAGAGTAACATCCACCTCAGTGGGCAAGGCCAGACGAATCTTGAAATTATCCAGCGTCTCTTCATAGCTCTGACGCGCGCTGACCAGCTTGTTTTCGGCCTCCAACAGGCTCTGCTCCGCCTCACCCAGTTCATAGGGTGCACGTTGACCGACCTCCACTTCCATTCGAAGCATCTTGGTGGAATCAATCCGGCTCTTGTAGCTTGCCTCTGCAATCGTCACAGAATCCCGCTGCTGTAGCACCCTGTAATAATCATTAATGATCGAGATGACAAAACTCTTGCGATCACGACTGAAGGTTCGAATGCGGTAAAGCACTGTTCGCTCGGCCTGGGTCAAGTCCTCTCTGGCTTGCAAACCGGCGCCTGCCCCCAAAATCGGTGCGGTTATGGTGGCAGTCAATAAAGAGGAGAGTGAGGTATCAGGTGCACCTGTAATAAACCTCGACCAGTCCAAGGCCAGCCCGGTGGCTAGCTGAATCCCATTGCCAATCAAGTGATCCTGATTTACGCCAGTTCTCGCACCAAGTGTCACATCCTCTTCAGGGCCATTGAGGGCATAGTCTGAATCAACCGTGCCGAACCATTGCCTGGCATAACCATGCCGTGTTAGGGTCAGTCTCAAGGCTGAACTGTACAACAATTCTTTCTGGGTCTGATACTCACGACTGTAGGACACGGCCATGGCCACGGCGTGTGCCAGTGCCAATTCTCCGTCCTCAGGCAGACCATCAGTAATACTCACATTCGGTTCTTCAATTTGATAGTTGCCTATCTCACCGAACTGATCCTGCCATTTGTTTTGAAGGATGTCGTACACTTCCTTATCTGCCTCGGCTTTGTACTGGTCGCGACTGCGGCACCCAACGAGCATACCCGCAGTCACAACAAAAACTAAAACACAAGGCAGAAATCCCACAGACAGATGCTTGCTTCTATGTTTTTCCGCTTGCACTACCGTTTTCACTAAACTTACTCCAGTTCCTTGTACCCATCATGATGGATAGACCCACAGTACGGCCAACGCCTGAAACAACATTGAAAACCGATACACGGGCCACTAAAAAGACGTACAACCCCTGTAAGAATGCCTACCCTATTAATTACTAAAAACCCTGCCCACCTTGGCATTTCAATATTCACCGACCCTGAAATGCCTCCTTTGGTATCAATTCCAACGCCAAATGGCTAGTTCCCTATTTTAACACCATGTACCCAAAGTTGTTCATAGGAAACCTATAAAAAACCCTCCAAATGCAAAAAAAGACGTATCACTCAGCTTCTTTATCCGGTACAGGAGCCAACACGGGCTCTGCTGCATTTGCATCTTGTCCCCTGTCACCCCGATGCCACCTGGATGGTCGGTTGGGATCTGGCTTTTTGTTGGGATCTCGCTCCCACGGTGGGAGTCCACCTCGATCACGCCGCCCACCTCGATCTCCTCGGCGATTAAATGGGCCCCTTCGGCTCCGTTTCTTTTCTTCTTCTTCCCGGTCCTTGAGCCATTTTTCATACTGCTCCGGGGTTAATATCTGTTTCATGCTGGCAAATAATACATCTCTTGCAGAAGACATGGTTTTTTGAGAATTCGTCCACATGTCTCTAAAAGAATCGTGAAACGCCTCAAGGATAGGCTTGACCTGCAACTTTTGTTCGGGCGTCAAGGAATATTCTTTGGCCACCCGCTCCAAATGATCCACGACAAAGGGTATGGGGCCCTTAGGCCTTACTCTATCTTTTAGGTGATTGACAGTAAGACTGACTCCCAGTCCAAAGCCCGAACACAAAATGACCAGGCCCAGCAGCACGAACGTAAACTTCTGCCGGGTAGGAATGGGTGTTCTTTTCACATCATCAATAATACTCGACATCAGTATCCTGTCCCTGGGGCCTCTATAAAATGATATCCAATACAGTCGGATCAAAATACTCTGCCAAAGACCACGTCATTGACATCCAGGTATTGACTGTATATACGAGGGCAATAACAGCGGCAGCAGCAGAAATACCTGCCATAATGGACCACGGCCTCAATTGGATGGACTGTCGAGCCGCAATTTCAGCAAGCACCTGATCACTCACATGAAAGACAGGCATACTGGCCTGGCCTGCCCTCTCAAATAATAGTTCCAGTTTATTTAGGTTATCCATTCCAGTTCATCCCAAATCTGCATTCTGTTAGCAATTCCGAGTAGTTTTCTGCGAGCCCGATAGGCTCTGGTCTTAACCAAGGCCTGATTCCAGCCCATATGCTCGGCAATCTCTTTAACGCTACATTTCTCGAAATACAACAGTGTCAAGACCATTCGATCTGCCGGAGCTAGCTTCTCAAGCAAGGTATTGACAATTCGATTCAAATCGTCGCTGTTATCCTTTTGCTCAGGCGCTTCAATATCAGCCACATAATCGATCTGTACGAATCGCCGTTCCTTGGCTTGCCGCTTCCACAACCGATACCCCACACGTGTGGCAATAGTCTTGAGCCAGAACACAAAAGGTGCTTTATGCTTATAGCTGCCCAGGCTGAAATAGGCCTCAACAAACGCCTCTTGAACCAGCTCTTCACAAACCTGTTCGCTCTGGGTGAAACGCCACATCAACCTTGAAATGTCGGCTTCGTAGCATTCCACGAGGCGTCGAAAGGCTTCATGGTCACCATTTTGAGCTTTATCAATATCTTGCCGGTCTTGCTGATTCACTGGTTATATCTGCGAAACTTTCCATCCTGAGCCAGAAAAAACAGGCTAATTCCAGGATAATGTCCTAAGTTTCCATCCTTTAGTGTGCCAATTAGGGCACTTGGTCACAATATTTAGTCATTCTAACCCGCTTTTTTTTGCACCAAGACGGTCTTTATGTTTCCAAATTTCATATGCCAGATAAAAAATGTAACTGTTTGTGACCAAAAGGTCAACCAAGACACTTTAATGAGTGGAGACAGGTGCCTCGGGCACCCACCGAAATATTGTAACCTGTAAGTTTAAAAAAAGGAGTGCGTAATGCGTAACAAACAACTGATTTGTGGATTGAGTGTGGTACTGATCATTCTAATGGCAGCGAGCATGGTTATTGCTCAGCAACCAGCGCGTGCCCAACGTGGCCAGCGGGACCAAGGTGCTCAGGCTGGCCAACGGGGCATGCGCGGTAACATGGACCCCGCACAAATGCAGCAAATGCAACAACGCATGCAGGAGAGAATGATGCAAGGCCTGCAGGAGCAAATGGGCATGTCAGATGCTGAAATGACGGCTATTAAGCCCCGTTTGACCAAGGTGATGGAATTACGCCAAGAACTGCGAGGCAGCCAGTTTCGAGGCATGATGGGTGCCCGTGGTGCCCGTGGTGGCGATCGTGGTGGCCAGCAAAATACACCAAACTTGAAAGGTCTGGCAAAAATTCAGAGTGAATTAAACGCACTTATCGCAAAAGATGGCGCTACAGCCGCTCAAATCAAGGCAAAATTAACTGAGTACCGCAAAGCCCGCGAGAAAATTCAACAGAATCTGGCGGCAGCTCAAGCCAATTTGCTCAAGGTATTGACGGTCAAACAAGAAGCTCTTATGGTGATGCGTGGTTACTGCGACTAAGATTCAGCATTAAATCTGGCGAATAGAAAAGCCCTTCAATTGCGTTTAACTCGTGGATTGAAGGGCTTTGTTATAAATGCGTCCGGTCATCTACGTTTTATTACGTCGATAGCGTCTGTAATCTATATCCAACTCGCTCACTTTATATGTGATAATCCTGGGCGTGGAGCCCAGGTCACGGGCAGCAGCCGTTAAATTTCCATTGGTACGTTTGAGCGCATCCACAATGATGTCCCGTTCGAAAAGCTGCACTCGTTCTTTAAAAGAGCCGGTACCAATCGTATCAGAGGCATCAGACGTCTGTAGTGTAGGCGGCAAGTGGTGACTGTGAATCACATTATCAGTGCTGAGTAGGACAGCCCTTTCAATACAGTTTTCCAACTCTCTCACGTTGCCTGGCCAATGATAGGCCACCATCATGTTAATGGCGGGCGTACTAATACGCCGAATGACTTTGCTCATCCTTTTGGCGTATTTCTCCACAAAGTGGTCTGCCAGTAGTAAGATATCATCTTTTCTGTCACGCAGGGGAGGTAGAAACACGGGAAACACGTTGATGCGATAATACAAATCCTGACGAAAGTCACCCTCTTCAACGGCTTTTTCCAGATCTCTATTGGTTGCGACAACGATACGGGCATTGGTCTCGAGCGTCTTGTTGCTGCCCACTCGCTCAAATTGCCGCTCCTGCATCACACGAAGCAACTTCACCTGAGTGATCGCTGAAAAATCCCCAATCTCATCTAAGAAGATCGTGCCGCCATTGGATTCTTCAAGACGCCCTGTACGAGTTTGAACGGCCCCTGTAAAAGCCCCTTTCTCATGTCCGAACAATTCGCTCTCAAGCAAGTTTTCATTTAAGGCCGCACAATTCACCTTGATAAAAGGCCCCGATGCTCTAGGGCTTGAATAATGAATGGCATGAGCCACCAATTCCTTGCCAGTCCCTGACTCACCCCGAATCAGAACTGTTGTGTCGCTCACTGCCACCTGATGAATTTCTGTGTAAACATTTCTCATAACATTGGAATTGCCGATTATGTTCTCAGGACGAAACTTGTCTTCCAATTCACTGCGGAGCCGAAGATTCTCATCCTCAAGAGCCTGCATGGCACGTGCCTCCTCCTGACGTGCCCTTACATCATGGGCAATCATGCTCGCCACAATACTGAGAAGCCGCATGTCGTCCTCAAGTGGGTGCCCGGCCTGATAGACCCGATCCACTGAAATGGTGCCAATCACATCCTTACCAATGGCAATTGGCACACAGATAAAACTCAGTTCCTCATCGGCACTAGATGATCGTTGGAACCGATTTAGAAACTGAGGCTCCTTGGAAATTTGGGGTACAATATAGGGCTTGCCGCTTTGAATCACCCTGCCAGTAACGCCCTCACCGACCTGATAACGAACGCCTCGGCTTTGTTGCTTTGCAAAACCATGGGCCACTTCAATCATCATTTCACACCGATCAGGTGACAATAGTGTAACTGTCCCTCGCTTCATCCCAAGCTCGCTGTCCAGAGTGTCCAACACCTCGGCAAGTATCTGTCGCTGGTTCATGCCGGCGACCAGAATGTGGCTAATCCGGTAAAGTGTATCTAGGGCATAAGTGTTTCCAGGCGAATCGGAAAATATTTGATTCATTTTTAATTTCTTCTCAATAACAGCCTATAATTACTTGATAAATTTGGCGCAATCGTTCGATAAGCAATAAAGTGGCTATTGTAACAACCAGATGTAAATGTCGCAATTGTGATTGATTTGACTTTTTTGGCCACGAAATCTTAAAAGCTACAACGTAGTGAGGCAGGCAAGTGTATCTGTCGTAAATATATATTTTTTTGGTTTTAGAAGGGGCACGCAAATGTTACGGAGTGTAAAATTGTTATGGGTAGTTCTGAGTCTCTTGGTCATTGCAACTGCAGCAAATGCCATGGAAGAGGTTTCGGTAGACGCGACTCTTGACTATGTGGGCAAGTTCATCTGGCGTGGTAAGGTCGTCACTGATGACCCAGCACTCCAGCCAGGAGTCACTGTCGGTATGGACAAATTGACCATGGGTGTCTGGGGCAGTGTTGATATGACCAGCGTCAACGAGGACCGTAATGAATTCCAAAGAGTACATTATAACCTGGATTATACGGATGCCCTGCCATGCGTCGAGGGTGTCTCCTACTCTGTCGGTGGCATGCTGTATCAACTCCCCACAACACATGGAACTGATAACGCCACGTCAGAAATCTATGCCGGCCTCGGGTTTGATACCATCTTGAATCCCACGGCCACTTTGTACTACGATTTTGATGATGTGCACGGCTACTATGCCTCTCTGGGAATATCCCATTCGCTTGATATCTCTGAACTGGGTCTGTTGGAAGATATGGCGAACTCCCTGGATCTGGCGGCCTCTGTTGGATATGGAGATAGAGACTACAACCAGAAATATTGGACCGACTCAGTTGATGCATTGAACGATCTGGTCATTTCTGCAACGCTCCCTATCAAGCTGTGCGAAGCTGCAACACTCAACGCTTCCTGCAACTACGTTTCGCTGCTTGACGGAAGTCTGGATGTAGACGGCATCGGAACAAAGAAAACACAGAAAGGTGACTATGTGTACGCCGGTATAGGACTGGCAGTGTCATTCTAGTCTTCCCCAGTACCACCACAGAACTCACAAGGGCTCCCAATAGGGGGCCCTTTTTTTATGCCCAACGAAACTGCACTAATCTTGTTGCCACTCGCCGCAATAATAACATTTTTATAATTCCGCAAACTTTCTGAACATCTTTGTCGCAAGCGACCCTCTTTCGTCCACCCCACTTTTACACAGCTAAACCATTACCCATAATACTCTTACAGTGGATTATGATTTTTGGCACAGGCATTGCTTTGGGGTAGAGCAAGCCTGGTGATTATCGTGTAAATTGAATAATAATAATGAAACAATTGGACTATGTAAGGAAGTCAACATGAACATGAAGGTAATACTGAGACTCAAGATTCATTGTACTCTGTTGTAGAAATGAACAAACAGCCATGACCTCCTTCTTTTTAGCAGCAGGCAAACGCCCAGTCACATGTTGACTGGGCGTTTGTCATTTGTGGCACCTCTGCCATTTTGACACGATCGCCGCCGCAACGCAAACAACATAACCCCTTTCATATAAAACACTTCCGAAACACAGCTCATTCAGGCACGTTTTTTGCGTTAACCTCTCAACTATGGCATTACACTTGACTGTTCCAAAAATGGGAGTGTCTCATGAAATTTGACAAATTTACACTTAAAGCGCAAGAAGCCCTGGCCACTGCTCAACAAACAGCCATGGCAAAGCAACATACCGTTTTAAGCCCTTTACATCTACTCAGTGCGTTATGCAGCGACCTGGAAGGCATGGTGCCCGAGATCTTCAAGAAGATTGGGGCCAATGCTGCACGTGTTCAAGAAATGGCTGATTCTGAAATGGAACGTTTGCCACAAGGACACAATTCAGGCCAGATGATCATGCCGGATCCTGCCCTGGGCCAGATTGTATTGGATGCTCAAAATCGGGCCAATGCCATGGGAGACGAGTATCTCAGTGTGGAACATTTGCTCATCTCATTGTCCGTGTACCAGAGCGATGCGCAAGAAATCCTCACACTCAACTCCATAAAAACCGAGTTGATTGAGGACGCTGTCAAACAAATACGAGGGGGCAACAAGGTCACTGATGAAACACCCGAGAGCAAACTCAAGTCTCTGGAACGTTTTGGCATTGACCTGTTAGCACTGGCTCGTCAAGGTAAGCTGGACCCTGTGATTGGCCGTGACGAAGAAATCCGCCGTTGTATGCAGGTATTGAATCGTCGTACCAAAAACAATCCCATGCTTATTGGCGAACCTGGCGTGGGAAAGACGGCGATCGCCGAAGGCTTGGCCCAGCGGATTGTCGCTGGCGATGTCCCAGTGAGCCTGCAAAACAAACGGATTATTGCCCTGGACATGGGCGCCCTCGTGGCTGGCACCAAATTTCGAGGGGAGTTTGAAGACCGGCTCAAAGCGGTGCTTAAAGAAGTGAACAAAGCTCAGGGCAAGATCATCCTGTTTATTGACGAACTTCACACCGTCGTGGGCGCAGGCAAGGCTGAAGGGTCTATGGATGCTGGCAATCTGCTCAAACCATCATTGGCTCGCGGCGAGTTGCGGTGTATTGGCGCCACCACAATCAATGAATACCGTAAGTACATAGAAAAGGATGCGGCTTTGGAGCGTCGCTTCCAACCCGTCATGGTTGAGCCGCCCAGTGTGGAAGAGACGATTGCGATTTTACGTGGCCTTAAAGATCGTTACGATACACACCACGGCGTTCGCATCGCAGATGCGGCCCTGGTGGAAGCAGCCACCTTGTCTAATCGATACATCGCTGATCGCTGGCTCCCGGACAAAGCCATTGACCTCGTCGATGAAGCCGCCTCCAAACTGCGCCTCGAAAATGATTCTCTGCCCGCAAAACTGGACAGCATACGAAGAAAAATCATGCAGCTGCAAATTGAACGAGAGGCCTTGAAAAAGGAATCCGACGATGCCAGCAAAGAGCAACTCCAACGCTGCGAACGTCAACTGGCCAAACTTCAAATGCAAGATAAGGAATTGGGAACTCAATGGGAATCGGAAAAAAGCGGCATTGATTTTATCAAGCAGCTGAAAAAGCAACTGGAAGAGGCCCAAACTCAGTTTGAAGAGGCCCAACGCAAAGGGGAGCTTGAGACGGCTGCACGTCTAAAATATGGCACCATGGCCAACCTCGAAAATGAGATCAAAGAAAAGGAATCGCAGTTGATCAATTCCGGCAAAGCCACCATGATCCGAAATGAAGTCACTGAAGAACACATTGCCTCTGTTGTAGCCAAGTGGACAGGCATTCCTCTTGTACGCCTTCTCAGTGGGGAACGTGATCGCCTGGTTAGCATGGAAGATTTTCTGACCCAACGTGTGGTAGGTCAGGAAGAGGCCGTACAAGCACTGTCCAATGCAGTCAGACGGAATCGCGCTGGCTTATCGGACCCTGATCGTCCGATTGGCTCCTTTCTTTTCCTTGGCCCTACAGGCGTAGGTAAGACCGAACTTTCTAAAGCCCTGGCCGACTTCTTATTCAATGATCCCCAGGCCATGACACGCATTGACATGAGCGAGTTCATGGAAAGCCATTCGGTCGCTCGTCTGATCGGGGCGCCTCCCGGATACGTAGGCTATGATGAAGGCGGACGCTTAACTGAGGCCATCCGGCGTAAACCTTATTCCGTTGTCCTGTTTGATGAAGTGGAAAAAGCACACCCCGATGTGTTTAATGTGCTGCTCCAGGTATTTGACGACGGGCGATTAACCGACGGCCAAGGGCGTACTGTAGACTTCAAAAACACGGTCATAATAATGACCAGCAACCTGGCAGGTCAACAGATTCAGGAACTCACGGAACAAGACAGTCCAGACTGGGAAATTGAAGCCCATGTCACAGACGTACTCAAACAATTCTTTAACCCGGAATTTCTGAACCGTATTGATGAAACCATTGTCTTCAATCTGCTCAACAAGGACCATCTAAGGCAAATCGTGGCCATTCAACTCCAGGATCTCAATGCTCGGTTGAAACCTCGCCAAATCACACTGGAATATACAGACGCCGCCATGGACCAGATCATGGAAGAGGGATTTGACCCGGCCTATGGTGCCAGACCCCTCAAACGGACCATCCAGCGTTGCCTTGAAAATCCTCTGGCCACGCAACTTCTAACAGGCCACTTTACTGAGGGTGACACCGTGCGAGTGGATGCCAATCACTACAAGTTCACATTCGAAAAGAAGCCCGCGTAGAACCATTGACTATTTGAGCATGGATGTCACACGATTGCAAAGCTGTACAGGGAGTCCCCAAGGATCTCGTACTGTAATCAGGACTGATCCATCATCGAGTACTTCGTCCTTAAGCTCGGTGGCCCCTACTGCCATCAAACGAGCCTTGTCCGCCACGGGATCGGCGGACACAAAGGCCAGGTGAAACACAAGAGGATCCTGATTCGCATAGTCTGGCACTGTGGCGGTTGTGTTGTGATAGATCTCCATCATGACTGTTCCACTGTCATCCGCCAGAAAGTGCGTATAGGGCGGTTCAGCCAAACCCAATACAACATGCATCCCCAGATTTTCTTTGTACCACTCGCCCATGGCCGTGGGGTCAGCCACATTTAATGCCAGATGTTCGATCTTCATGACGATCTCCAAGGTCCTATCAAGGTCAGTTTAGACTTTCTAATTGGTGCCAGCTCGGGTAAGCTATAGCATAATTTGACCCAAATAAAAAGAGTATATGTCCATGAAACAGGCACAAACAATAGCACATGATTTAGAACCGCTAATCCAGGGCGACGTGTTTGAAGATATCCTTCACAGGGTGGCATTCAGTACAGATGCCAGCATTTATCGTATTGTACCTGAGTGCGTTGTAGTCCCTCGCTCTGTGGAGGATATTGTGACTGTGGTCAAGTATGCATCAGCGGAGAACCTTCCGGTGGCCCCTCGAGGTGCCGGCAGTGGCGTCGCTGGGGAATCCCTGTGTGCGGGACTTGTTCTGGACATGACGCAGTACATGACCTCTATCGATGTTCACGAGCGTGGTGAGAAAGTGACCTGCGAACCCGGGGCTGTCCTGGACGATGTGAATGCTGCACTGACGCCCTTTGGCCGCAAAATCGGACCGGACCCTTCCAGTGGCAACTGGGCCACGATCGGAGGCAGTGTGGCCAACAATGCCACAGGCGCCCACTCTTTGATCTATGGGCATCTGGACCGATATGTCAAGCACATGGAGATTGTAACCTCTGACGGTCAGGTGATGATGGTCACAGACCAGACACCGCGAGAGTCATCAAGACTCTCGCGATTATGTCACGATCTGGTCTCTGCCAATACTAATATCATCCAGGAATCGCTGCCCCAAACGCCACGCACACGCAGCGGTTATTCCGTATCCAACGTGTGTCAAAAGGACTCAATCAACCTGGCTCGATTATTGACAGGCTCAGAAGGCACCCTGGCAATCTTCACAAAGATCACGTTGCAGACTGTACCGGTGCCCCAGTGCAAAGCGTTGGTCCAATTTGAATTCTCAGATCTGACTCACATGGCTCAAGCCGTACCCTTGATCGTTGAACAAAAACCTGCGGCCTGTGAACTCATGGACAAACGCTTGATGGACATGGCCCTGGAAACGCTACCTCACTACCAAGATGTCTTCCCCAAAAATGCCGCAGCACTTCTTCTTGTGGAGCACACGGGAGACACTCTGGAGTCCGTCAAGGCGAATATCAATAGTACCATCAAGGCCGTGGGAAGTTTGTCACAGCATGCCAAAAATGTTTTTGATCTGACGGATCAACAACGTCTCTGGAAATCTCGCAAAGACGCAGTCCCGCTGCTATACCGACAACGCGGTACTGAGCAGCCTATTGGTTTCATTGAAGATGTGTCCGTGGAACATACCAGACTGAAAGACTATGTAGCAGGCCTGGAGGCCATCTCCAAACGGCACGGCGTCAGCATGAGCTACTATGGCCACGCAGGCGATGGAGAATTGCATGTACGGCCCTTTTTGGACCTGCACAAACCTGATCATGTCACCACCATGCGATCCATCGCTGACGAGGCATTTGCCCTCGCCTGGTCTTTGGGGGGATCCATCAGTGGCGAACATGGTGAAGGCCTGCTCCGGGCGGCGTACGTGAAACGCCAGTTTGGCGAGGCCTACTACGCCTTACTCTGTCACATTAAGCAACTCTTCGATCCCAAGAATATTCTCAACCCCGGCAAGATTCTCAACGATGATCCGGACATCATGATCAAGAATCTGCGTCGAACCCCTGACTGGGTGCCCGACCGATTGACTTCAGACCTGCAGTTTGACCACGATGAACTGGCGCAGGAACTCTTACTGTGCAATGGGTGTGGCCTGTGCCGCACGCACAGCGAAACCTTACGACTTTGCCCCGTCTTTCGTGCCTTGGGTGACGAGTTGGCCACACCCCGAGCCAAGGTCACAATCCTGCAGTATTGGGCCACAGGCCAGCTGGACGACAAAGTCACTGAGTCTCCAGAATTTCGGCAATTCCTGGATTTGTGCATCAACTGCAAAGCCTGTCAGCAAGAATGCCCCTCAGGTGTAGATGTCTCTAAACTCATGACTGCGGCACGGGCCAGATATGTCCATCGGAAAGGACTCCGCAAAACGGAATGGGTACTGAGCAGGAACCGCCTCTTGAGCCTGACTGGCAACGCAGTGGCCCCACTGGCAAATTGGGTCACGTCATGGCCAGCCACGGGCTGGGGATTGGAAAAAAGCCTGGGCCTGGATCGATCACGCGGCCTGCCCAAATTCGAGCAAGGCTCATTCTTGGCCGTGGGCCAGACCTACCTTGACTCGTTGTCACCCATCAAAAACCCTGTCGATCGTGTGTGCTATTTTGTCGATACCTACGCCAATAGCAATGACCATGACCTCGGCTTGGCTGTGCTCAAGGTACTACGAGCCAATGACATTGAGGTGGTCTTACCCGAACAACGTCCAGCCCCCCTGCCCGCCATCTGCTATGGTGACATTCAACAGGCTCGTAAGGATCTTGAGTTTAATGTACGCCACTTGGCTCCCTGGGTTGAGCAAGGCTACAGCGTGGTCTGCTCTGAGCCCAGCGCAGCCCTTACCCTGAAGGAGGACATGCGCCACTTTATGACAGGCAAGAAAGCGCAAGCGATATCAGATGCCACAGTAGAACTAATGAACTATCTTTACGCACTCTACCTGCAGGGCAAGCTCAAACCATGCCAGACTACACCGGAATCGTTTTTGTACCACAGCCCCTGTCACCTGACCCGCCTGGGCGACAAAGCATCACTGCCTCTGCTGACAGCATTATGTCACTCGGATATCACAGATCTGAATGCAGGCTGTTGCGGACTGGCCGGCACCTTTGGCATGCAAAAGAAAAACAAGGACCTCAGTCAATCCATGTCAGGCAGACTCATGACGGCCTTGCACGCATCTCCCAGGCAAGTCGTGTTAACAGAATGTGCTGCCTGCAAAATGCAGATCGAACACCTTGATGATCAACGCACTGTGACACACCCTATCAAGGTTCTGGCAAGGGCGTATGCTGTGGAAAAACGGTAGTCGCTTTGCGAAGTATGACCTTCATAATGAACCATTCCGCTTCAGTGATGTCTGGAGGCTGTTGTACGGCCTGTCACGGTCACGTCCACGCCTTGCTCTACAAACACAACGGTCAAGCCCGTGTCCTGACACCACGGAATGTTTTGAGCCTGGCTCAGGTCAGCGTTCTCCAGAAGCATGGCCAGAATGTCTCTGGCCGTCCCGGACCGCTCGGTCTGCAGCGCCTTTTCCAAAGCCTCGCGTACATCCTTGGGCAAGACGTGACAGGCTTCCAAACATTGCTGTGTCACGGTATGAACCACGGTTTCAAAGGGGATAAATCTCATCATAATCACCTCACCGAACCGCAACCTCCACGTCGTAAGATTTGTAGGTCACATTATCCAGATCGTCCTTGACTCGCACCGTAATCACATGCTCTCCGGGGTCAAGATCATTCACAAGGAGATCGAACTGTTCTTGTGTGGTATCATAGACCCTGTCTGCGGGCACACCGGACAGCCACTTGTCATTGCCATCCACCGTGTAATCCAGTTTTTTCAACGCCGTGAATTCATCTTTGACTGTGACAGAGAGTGTGACCACCTTGCTTTGGGCATCCAGCGTGTGTTGGGTAATCTCTGGCCCTGTGTTGTCAATCACCACAGGATCACTCATTCGACTGCCAGTCAATGCAGCGGCTGGCGTATTGCTTCTGCAATCTGACGCCACCACGCGGATTTCATACCGTCCATCCTCAACCGTACGACTGTTCCAGCCGTAGGTATCTTCTTCATGATCTTCCACAAGTTCAATCCAGTTGGTGCGTCCCAACTTTCTGAAATAAACATTGTGCAACAGGGTATCCTCATTGTCATCTCTCGTTTTGTAGTTGATTTCGTACACGTCGGTCTTGCCAGTACGCGTGTGCTGCCTGACCACTGCCACGGCTTGAACAAGAGGGGCCAGGTTGGGAATCGTACTGGCCACTGACACTTCACGAATCACAGGTGTTTCATTGCCCAGTTCACTCTTGAGAATGAGTTTGTACTGGCAGAAACGCCCCAGAGGACAAGTCAACTGAACGGGTTCGGTGATAAGGACAGGTTCGGTCCATTCAGAATACGTCGGATCATTGACGTCCTGAACATTGCCGCTGCGTGATGACACCAACACCTCACACCCTGCAGGGACATCTGCAGCTATTTGGAGCTTGCCCCAATGGGCAGGCTGCTTGGCATCAATGAGACCGGATACATAAGTTCCCTTGGCCGCATATTCTGATCTTAGACGGATCAATTTGGCGGGGTTGGCTGTCCCAATAAAAACTTCCCCTCCTACCACGCCCAGGCCTGTGATTTGAGACGCCTGTTTATCTTCATAGAGCAACGTCTGCCGTTCGGAATCCGGATTGACCAGAATCAATTGGCCTTTGTTGCCTGTCCCAATGAGCACACCCTTTGGGTGTTGAGCCATACTCAGAAAGATCGCCATTTTTTCGGTCACTGTCGTCACATAGCCCTCAGGTGTAATGCGATATAAGGCGCTCGTGGTTTTGGGTTTTGTACCTCGACTGGCTATTCGTGGCGCCTTGGTGGTCTTACCAGCCGTCTTTTTTTCCCGATTGGCAATCTTGAGACTCAGGCCACCTCCCTGGGCTTCTGAATCACCCTTCTCCTTCTTCTGGTCTGATTCAGGACGTCCTGATAGAGGCAGGTTCGCTGCGAATTCACGCTGAACCTTTACAATCTCAGCCGATGTTGCAATGGCAAACAGATCGCTTTTCGACTGTTGAGGCGAATGATCAAATAACAGAGCCACAATTTCTGGCTTTTCGCTGTCATAAAGTACCTGGGCAGATTGACTGCGAGGATTGAGCCTGTAAACCAAACCTCGACCGTCACTGCCTGCATACACAAAACCATCCGGCCCTGCTGCAAGAGACAGGATGTTTTTATCGCGGCTGGTGTATACCAGTTGAGCGGTCTTGCCCAGCGGGTCCAAACAGTACACCTTGCCCTGTGGGCCAGTGGCCACATAGATATCTCCTGCCTTATCCAGGGCCACTGAAAAAATGTAATTGGCCTCTTTGGGTTTGAAGATCACGTCCATGCCACTGGTTGAAAATCGACAGAGTTGACATTCAGGCCCGCTGAAGCCAGCCAGCAAACGCCCGGCCATATCCACAGCCAAGGCAAATACGTGCTCATTCGTCAAGGCCTCGGCATCCTTTGCTTCATTGGGGTCGGTTGTTTTGCTGTCACTTTTCGCCTTTGTGGTGACATCTGGGTAAATCTGCGTCAAGGCCCCAAAACTATACCGGTAAATGCCACCATTGGGGCTGGTGCTAAAATAAATGGTGCTGCCACTGGCCAAAATGCTGTTAATGGACCACACCCGGTCAAGATCATCCACCAGAACCTCGGCCGAACGTCCCAACTGCAAAGTTCCACGAGAATCAAGTACCAGCTTTTCAACCTCTCCTCCGGCCAAATCAGATTCGCTGGAGTGACGATGCACCTGACTGGTGACGGCCAGCCCTGCCGTGCTCAAGGCAAACAGGCAAAGGATAAAACATCCGTATATACGTA
>Ga0307990_1001894_pt1 | contig 17205 bp, 12 predicted proteins | sample EllFjometagen129_FD_203168 | JGI IMG/M metagenome (GOLD analysis project Ga0307990, IMG submission 203168) | Marine microbial communities from Ellis Fjord, Antarctic Ocean - #129 | ecosystem: Environmental > Aquatic > Marine > Unclassified | place: Southern Ocean | collected 2014-10-08
TCTTTTACCAGCCTTCATTCACAAGATCAATATTACTGGTATAATGGTAAAAAACAATACATGGATTATTATCCAAATAAAAAGTATATTGTGGTGGATAGTTCAATAACAAGCAAAACTGAACTACCAAGAGCATTAAATGACACAAGCTTAAAGATCAATACCTTTCAAGAATCAAATGTTCTTATTTATTTAAATATTTACGACAGCACAGCTTATGAAAAAAAGTACGCTATACTACAAAGCCAAGATAGCATTGATGAAATAGCTTTAACAAACAACCCGATTGTAAATTATGTTGGTCCATACTATATAATAACAAGTAGTGGAGATACTGTTGGAATTTCAAGTTTGTTTTATGTGAAGTTAAATCAAGAAAGCGATATTGCATTGCTTGATAGTATGGCCAACAGCAACAATGTGACCATATTAGGAAATGATACATTTATGCCACTTTGGTATATTTTAGAATGTAGCGATCAATCAGCAGGGAATGCTTTAGAAATGGCAAATTTATTTTATGAAAGCAATAATTTTGAACACTCAATACCTTCATTTACAGAAAGTTTTAATTTTACAAACACAACAGAATGTGTAAGTGACTATTATTTTGACCAACAGTGGGGCTTGGAAAACACAACCAATTATGACAATATTGATATTCGTGCATGTGAAGTATGGGAATATACAAAAGGCAATACAGATATTATTATTTCAGTTTTAGATTCAGGAGTAAAATTGGATCACGAGGACTTATCCATTAACTCTCAAATAAGCTGGGATATTGAAACAGAAACAAGCCCCAGTGATATATACTGGAATGAAGAACTAAATCAATTGGGTAGTTATAATCATGGTACAAATTGTGCCGGCATTATAGGAGCACAACATAATGAAATTGGTGTCGCAGGTATTGCTCCTGATTGTGAAATAATGCCAATCAGTTATAATTTTTATAACTATAATAATCCTGAGATACGAATAGCAAGAGGTATAAATTATGCATGGCAAAATGGGGCAGATATAATAAACTGTTCATGGATATGTAGTCAGCATCCTTTTATTGATGATGCAATAAATAACGCAATAACAAATGGCAGAAATGGCAAAGGAACTGTTGTAGTCGCAGCATCTGGAAATTACAATAACGACACAGTTGTGTATCCTTCAATTCTACCTGATGTTATTAGTGTTGGAGCTGTAAATGAATGTGGCAGTCGAGCAGTTGGCTGGCATGTTGATAGCCTTGAGGTAGGCCTAATGTATGATTGTGTAAATACTACTTGGCCAATGAATAAAGGGAGTCAATATGGGTATGGGTTAAGCGTCGTTGCTCCAGGGCATGATATTTATACAACAAATGCTTTGGATGTGAATTTTGTGACAGATCTATACAATGGTTTTGATGGCACTTCCGCTGCTGCTCCACATGTTGCTGGAATTGTTGCACTTTTGTTGAGCATAAACCCAGATTTAACTCATGAAGAAGTAAAAAATATAATAGAATACTCAGCACAGAAAATACGAACAGATGTTTATTCGTATGACGTAAACAAGCCAAATGGAATGTGGAATGAAAAGCTAGGGTATGGATTAGTAAATGCCTATTTTGCTTTACAGGTATTGGCAGATGATATGTGCAATGTTATCCCATTTATTTCTTATTCTGATTATACAATTTGGGATAATCAAAAATATGTATGTCAGGATCTGGAAATACATGGTACATTGGTTATTGATGGAGCTGTTAACTTTCTATACAACAATCCACAAATTGTAATCTCAGGAAGTGGGAAGCTTATTATTGAAGAAGATTGTATTTTAAATACATGGCGTCCAGACCGTCCTTTTGATGGCTCAATATACGTTGAGCCTGGGGACAGCTGGAAGTGAGAAGTGGAGCCTCTTTGAAGGTTGGGGGTGAGGGAAGCATACAAATACTATCAGGAACTTCCAATAATGGAGAGTTTATTTTAAAACAGGATGCTACAATAGAATTGTCAGATTCTAATTCACTTCTTAATATTGCTGGGGATCTTTCAATTGAGGATAATGCTATTTTTTCTATTCTTGGTAACGGCTACATAAAATTCTCCAACCCGGGAGATGATGAAACTAACAACATTTTCTGCGGCAGTGGTGCATCCATTGTTTTGCAGGGTAGTGGTCAAAACGATAAAATTATGGAAGTGCAGCAAAGCACAGTTCGTTTCCCTGCTGATTTAGTTTCGCTGAGTTTTTCTAATGGAAAAATAGAAATGGGAAATGGCAAAAGAATGCTTGCTGAGGATAATTACCCAATTAGCTTCAACAATGTTAAAATTACATCTGATAATGGAATTTACAATGCGCATCGCAGTTTCTTTCTTTGGGGGCAACCCAATACTAGCATTAACAACTGTATTTTTGAAAATGGGAAATATGGCTTGTATAACTACACTTACAATGGTGCTGCTCTATCAATAACTAATTCTGAATTCAATAATAACGAAACTGGCCTCTACATGTATGATAAGGGCTTAACACTTACAAATTGTGAGTTTAATAATAACACAAATTATGGCTTATACGCTGATAATATGAGTTGGGGATCTACCATATCGTACTGTATATTTGCAAACAATTCGAATGGTGCTTATTACAAAGGAAGCACTGTAGCTGACTTAGATGTTGAAAGCACCATTTTCGGTGATAATCAAAATCATGGTTTAAAAGTAAACGGTGGATTTGACACACATGTCTCTTGCACTCACATTTATGACAACACTAACGGGATTTACAACCAAGGGTCAAAGTTATATCTTAATGACGGCGAGATTAACACTTTCTCTGGTAATACAAAAAGCATATACATGAACACCGGTTATTTGTATTTGTATAATGCGCATAACCAATTAATACCTGCTTCTGGCGGATATTCTGTCTATGGCTATATATCAACAAGAACAGATTGTCTAAACTCTGAAAACCTAAACTGTAATAGCAATCGTTGGTTTACAAGTCCTGCAAATCAATCTCCTTCGTTTAATAATAATTATCGAACATTCGCTAGTGGGTGCTACCCACCTGTAGCTGTCAACTTAATTGACAACAACCCTTTTACGTCTAATCTTATGTGTGGGATTATCAATCCACCTATTGGTATTGGAAAAGATATTTTAACTAACACAAACATGATTAGTCCACTCTTGTCTGGTAATAACAATGACAACTTATCACTTTCAGAACAACATGAGGTGTTAATGCAAACATCGCTTGAGGAAATCACGATCTCAGAATGTAAAACCCTCTTTGACAATTACATTGAATTAATCGAAAACACGCTTAGCAGCCCTTTAATTGAAGTAAAAGACATTCAAGCTCAAGCTTTGGGGGAAATTCATAATGTGTTAGACTCCTACTTTAATAAAATAAATCGCGACCATTTAAATGCAACTTTCAATGATATGACAGATGAACTTATTGAATTAAATGAAATGTTAATTGAGAATATTGAAAGCACAGATGAAGCAATCATTGCATATAAGCTTGATATTGCATTGTTAAACCGTATGCGTAAATTGTTTACACAAACAATCATGCAAATTGAGGCCTTACAATTTGAGGCAGAAGCAATGCCTTTACAAAGCGTTGAAATTGATTCATGGTTATGCCATATATTTGCTGAAAAATTAGCTCATGAAGAACGAATCACCCCTGAAGCGTTTCAAACGGCAATTCAGGAATGTAATACTGCCTATGAAAACAATTTAGAACAAGTCCTAAACGATTTATTTACTGAAATTGAAGATACAGAAGAAATAGAAATTTCATATCTGGATATCAGCCCTAATCCAAATACCGGTAATTTCACTGTGTATTTACAACAAGGAGTTGCTGGAGGTCGCTTACAGATTGTTAATGCGCACAGTCAGCCGGTTGCTCAGCAAGATGTTCTTGTAAATGGAGATTCAGAATACTCATTCAACGGCTTAGCTTCTGGGTTTTACACAATCTATTACTATGAAAATAATGTAGTCGTTGATAGTGAATCAATTGTCGTTGAATAATTGCAACCAAAAACAAAGTGTATTCCATTAAAAATGGCTGTCTTTTTTTTAAGACAGCCGTTTTTTAATCAATGTTTCAGTAATTTCAAAAATGTTTAATGCTGAATTAAGCCTTAATAGCGCTCATTCACAACATCCCAGTTTACGAGTTCCCAGAATGCCTCAATATAAGCCGGACGTTTGTTTTGTTGATCTAAGTAATAAGCGTGTTCCCAAACATCACAGGTAAGCAGCGGAGTAAATCCATCGGTAATTGGGCAACCTGCATTTGCAGTTTGAACAATTTCCAAATCGCCGACATTGTTTTTTACCAACCAAGCCCAACCACTGCCAAATAGTGTGGCTGCTTTATTATTAAAATCTTCTTGGAATTTTTCAAAAGAGCCCCATTTTTTATTAATGGCTTCAGCAATTGCTCCACCGGGTTTTCCACCGCCATCGGGAGAAAATCCTTCCCAGTAAAATGTATGATTCCAGGTTTGGGCTGCGTTATTAAAAATTCCGCCTTTTGATTTCATCACAATATCATTAAGTGCCATACCTTCAAACTCAGTGCCTTCAATTCCGGCATTCAGCTTTTTGACATATCCCTGATGGTGTTTTGTGTAATGAAATTCGATGGTTTTTTTAGAAATGTGTGGTTCCAACGCATCCATTGCGTAGGGTAATTCGGGTAATTTAATACTCATAATTTTTACTTTCATTTGGTTTCATTAATATAACAGGTATTGCTTGTTTTTGTTTCGAAAAAAAACCGGATTTTTATTTCATCGAAATCCGTTTAATAACACTTAGCTCGTGCGTGTATTGTTTGATGTTTGCATTATAGATTCCAGAGTGGTCGAGTTTGTCGATGCGCACATTTCCGCTTGCATGAATGATATGCTCTTTATCCAAAATGATACCGACATGTATGATTTTTCCTTCTGTATTCTGAAAAAAAGCTAAATCGCCAGCTTCCGCATCATGTCTAAAACAGATGGTTTCACCAAGTTCAACTTGTTGTGATGCATCACGTGGAATATCGACTCCGTGCATACGAAATAATACTTGTATAAAACCTGAGCAGTCAATTCCTAACACAGTTTTTCCGCCCCAAAGATATGGACTGTTGATGTAGTTCATGGCGGAATCAATAATATGTGTTGCAGGTTTGAAAAAATCCATGAAATCGCTATGCACAAACGAGAATGCTTTGTTGCCAATGGTAAAACTGCCGGTTTCATCCGGTTTGGGTATGCGTGCACCGCCCGGAATCCTCATGATGCGGTTGTTCTCATCTTTAATCTCGCATAATACCGGCTGAATTACGAACATATCATCAATGTTAGGCTGTGAAAATTCCTCAATCGCTCCGGCCATATTACGGTCAATCCATCCTTGGTAATCATCGCTAATACTACGAACATTTAGCCATTTTCCGTGGGTTTGCAATAACTCAAAGTAATCGCCAAACAAAAGCTGACTAGCTTGTTCACTTCGCTCATTGGATGCTGAACGCATGGGAATTAAGGGTAAAATTGTGATGCCTGATTTCATATTAAACGATTTAAAACTGCATGTGTAAACATCAAACGAATTGAAGTTTACGAATTAAGTTGTATTTAATTTCTTTGTCTCAGTTCAAAAATATATATTTATACGGTGTTATAAAGTCTTTTTTATCAACATCAATTTGTTAACCAAATGCATATTGTTTGCATTTTGAAACGAAAGCTATGAAAATAAATTTTAAGAAAGGGTTTTTACGTTTTTATGTAGTTGCAATCTTCATTTTAGTTTATGGAGCAATTGTACTGATGTATCCTAAAGAACGAAAATTTGAGTTTGAATTTAAGGCAGGAGCTCCCTGGATGCATGAAGATTTAATTGCTGAATATGATTTTCCGATTTTGAAATCAGAAACCCGAATAAAAGCGGAAAAAGACAGTCTGAAAGATAACTTTGCGCCCTATTATGTTATGGATAGCAGTGCGGTATCTGCTTCAATGGATAAAATTAGAACTAGGTTTTTATTACATTGGAATAATTTTATAAAAATTAATTCGGGACAGTCTTTCGCTGCTGAATTTAACGCATTTACTGCGAAACCATCGGTTTTGAGAGATAGTGTATTGACGGTTTATTTGTCAGAATCCCAAAAAATTTATGATGCCGGTCTTATTGAGCTTGCTGATAGTATTGACCAAACGGATTATCAGTTTTTGATTTTGCACGAAACCCTCTCTTATGCCGCAACGCTTGATGCAATTTTTACTATGCAGGATATAAATGCACATATTCATGCAAAAGTTTTAACCCACTTTCCTGAAAGTCTCAGAAACAATGAACGATTTCGTGACCTGATAAACGATTTTCCCGTATCGGATATTATAGCTCCGAATCTGGTGTATGATAAATTAACCAATAAAAAACTGTTAAATGAAAAAATTGAAAATTTATCAATAAGTAGTGGAATGGTGCAAAAAGGCGAACTTATTCTTCAGCAGGGTGGTATTGTCGATGCCCAAAGTTATATTGTTCTTAACAGTTTGAAAAAAGAGTTTGAAAGCAGTGCAAGCATTACAAATAAGGGGTTACTGATTTTAGGAATCAGCTTGCTATATCTTGCAACAGCCTTTGCTTTATTCATGTTTTTACTGAATTTCAAGCCGAAAATTCTAAATTCTGCGCGTAGCATATCATTTGTACTTTTACAAGTGCTGGTTTTTAGCGGATTGGCGATGTTAGTGTCTCGAAATCCAAACATTTCAATTTATGTCATCCCATTTGTCATTGTGCCTATGCTGGTACAAACTTTCTTTGATGACAGAACAGCCCTATTTGTTCACATTATTGTCATCATGATGGTGGGGTTTGTTGCTCCAAATGGATTTGAGTTTGTGTTTATTCAAATGATTGCAGGGATTGTAGCAGTATTTAGTCTTAAAAATATTCAACAGCGAAAACGAATGTTTGTTACCGCTTTTTATGTTTTGTTGACTTATGCGGTGTTGTTTTTCTCACTGCAAATTATGTATCGCGGAGGCCTTCCACATATCAATTGGGTTGATTTTGCTTGGTTTAGTGGCAGTGCGCTGCTGATTTTATTTACCATCCCGCTGATTTGGGTTTATGAGAAAATTTTTGGGTTTATTTCAGATGCAACTTTGATGGAGCTGACAGATACCAATCATCCATTGCTGCGTAAATTGGCAGAAAAAGCGCCGGGTTCTTTTCAGCATTCAATGCAGGTTGCAAATTTGGCTGAAGCTGTTGGAAGAATAATCGGAGGAAATCCTTTGCTTATCCGAACAGGAGCCCTCTATCACGATATCGGAAAAGCGAGTGCGCCCGAGTTCTTTGTGGAAAATCAATCCGGATTTAATCCGCATGAACAACTGGAGTTTGATGAATCTGCTGAAATTATCATTTCTCACGTAACCCGTGGTGTCGAAATGGCCAAAAAAGCTAAATTGCCCGAATCGGTGATTGATTTTATTCGAACTCACCATGGCATCGGAAAAGCGCAATATTTTTATCGTTCCTTTTTGAATAAATATCCCGATAAGAAAATTGATGAAGCGAAATTTACTTACCCCGGACCATCGCCTCTGAATATTGAAAATGCAATTTTGATGATGGCCGATTCAATTGAAGCCGCAACCCGTACCTTAAAAGAGTACACCGAAGAAAGCATCGCAAAAATGGTAAACTCAATTATTGATTCCCAATTAGCTGCCGGACAATTTGACAACGTGGAAATTACGCTGCGAAAAATTAGTTGGGCTAAGAAAGTGTTTACGGAGAAATTGCTGAGTATTTATCATACGCGCATTGAATATCCTGAGTTAAATAAAACTGAATCGAATAAGGAAGATGCGCAATAAATTTTACATATTTGTGTTTCTTTTTTGAATGCGTTTTAAGTGCTTATGCGATATTTGCTGATTAGTTTCGTTTTATTGTTCGGAATGCTGCCTGTGGTTGAGGCACAGCAAACTGTTCGTGTACATGGTTTTATTACTGATGGACGGGGGGAGTCGCTTGCTTTTATCAATATCTCAATTTTGGATTTCAAAGGCGGAACAGCTTCTGATATAAGCGGAAAATACGAATTATTTGCGCCGATTTCTGACAGTTTGCATCTCCAATTTTCTGCAATTGGATATAAGAAAAAATTCCTTCATATCGCGCTAAATAAACAAACTGACATACGGCTCGATGTCGTCTTGAAACAATCTGTAGAAATTCTTGGACCGGCAACGGTTGAAGATAAAATGATACGAAAATCAGGACTTACGCGCCTCGACCCGAAAATCACTAAATATGTTGTTTCTACTATCGGCGTGGAATCTTTGATTAAAAGTTTGCCGGGCACATCTTCCAACAATGAGTTGAGCTCACAGTACAATGTGCGCGGTGGAAATTTTGACGAAAACCTCGTGTATGTTAATGGTGTTCAGATATATCGACCCATGTTGATTCGTTCCGGACAGCAGGAGGGATTGAGTTTTATTAATTCGGATATGGTCTCATCGCTTGTTTTTTCAGCCGGAGGTTTTGATGCCACATATGGTGATAAAATGTCTTCGGTACTGGATATTACTTATCGGAAACCACGGAAAAATGCAGCATCTTTTTCTGCCAGCCTTTTAGGAGGAACAGCTCACTTAGAGGGAATTTCAAAAAATAGACGATTCCAATACTTGATGGGCGCTCGTTATAAAACCAACCGATATTTGCTGAAATCGCTCGATACCGAAGGACAGTATGACCCCAACTTTTCAGATGTGCAAGCTTATTTCAATTACACACTGACCGAACGATGGGAAGTTTCTTTGCTGGGGAATTATGCCAGAAATACCTATCGCTTTTTCCCGGAAACCGGAGAAACTTCCTTTGGAACTTTTAATGAAGCTTACAAACTGAAAATTTATTTTGACGGACAGGAAAAAGATACCTATTCTACTGGAACCGGGGCTTTGAGTCTTACTTATCAGGATTTAGACAGCCTGAATATGCGCTTTATTTTCTCGGGATTTTTTACTGAGGAGCAAGAACGCTTTGATATTCTGGGACAGTATTATTTAAACAGCCTGGAAACCAATCCCGGCGAAGAAGATTATGGTGACAGTGTAACCAATATCGGAGTTGGTAGTTTCTTAGATCATGCGAATAATCAATTGTCTGCAAATGTCTTGAGTTTAGGCCATTCAGGAAGAAAGGACTGGAATAATCAAAAAATTAAATGGGGTGGAAAGTATCAAGTCGAATCCATTGATTATATCCTTAAAGAATGGAAAATGATTGATTCTGCCGGATATTCCTTACCGTATAGCGATGAAAATGTCCTCCTCTTTTTTACAGATACATCCAATTTAGATTTGTTTTCGCATCGTGGAGAACTATATGCACAGCATGAAATCGATTTTATGAGGGACAGTAATGAATTTAGTCTTGTAAGCGGTATCCGTGGAAATTATTGGACTTTTAATAATCAATTTTTGCTTTCGCCGCGTGTTGCTGTATCCTATGATCCTAATAGCCGGCGTGATATGATTTTTCGATTATCCGGTGGAATATATCACCAACCGCCGTTTTTTAAAGAAATGATATTGAGGGATGGCTCTGTTAATGAGGATATTAAAGCTCAAGCCTCAGCACAAGTTGTCCTTGGCGGCGATTATGTGTTCAAAGCCTGGGACCGACCGTTTAAACTCATGAGCGAAGTGTATTATAAATATTTGTGGAATGTTATCCCCTATGATGTTGATAATGTGCGAATTCGATATTACGGCGAAAACATGGCTGTAGGATATGCAGCGGGGTTTGACCTGAAAGTCAACGGGGAATTTGTTAAAGGAACGGAATCCTGGATTTCTTTATCCATTATGCAAACCAAAGAAGACATTGATGGCGATGCTTATATTGACAGCGAGGGAAATACGGTAAATCCTGGATATTTGCGCCGACCCACAGATCAGCGCGTGAATGTCAACATCTTCTTTCAGGATTATTTGCCGGGAAATGAGAGTTGGAAAGCACATCTGAATCTTGTTTACGGCTCAGGGCTTCCTTTTGGTCCGCCCAACTCACCACGCTATATGGCTACCGGAACGATTCCGGCTTATCGTCGGGTTGACCTTGGAATATCAAAACAAATTGTCAGTAAAAATACAAATATTCCGGAAGGTAGTCCGTTTCGCATTATTAAAGATTTTTGGATATCCTTAGAAGCTTTTAATCTGTTAGATATTAATAATACAATATCACACATCTGGGTTTCAGATATTTATGGCAGACAATACGCTGTCCCCAATTTCTTGACTGGCAGACGCTGGAATCTTAAACTCTATATGGCTTTTTAGCATGAAGGCTAATTTTGATATCGAAAAAAATCACGCGTGTCCGATTTGTTTAATGCCCGCCAAACCTTTTCATCAGGACAAAAATCGAATCTATTTTCATTGTGAACATTGTTGTACTCGATTTTGTCCGCCGCAATTTTTCCCAAAGGCTAACTACGAAAAAGCCCGTTATGAAACCCATAATAATGACGTAAACAATCCTAAATATCAGGATTTTGTTATGCCGATTGTGGATGCTGTAAAAGCAAATTTTTCACCTCATGACAAAGGACTGGATTATGGTGCCGGACCCGGACCGGTTATTTCGAAACTACTCAGGGAGCATGGGTTCAATATCGCTGTTTATGATCCGTTTTTTCATCCACAAAAAGAATTAATCGAAACTCAATACAATTATATTGTGGCTTGTGAAGTGATAGAGCATTTCCATTATCCGCTTGATGAATTTCAATTTCTGTATGACATGTTATACCCAGGAGGAAAGCTACTTTGCATGACATCAATTTATCATCCTGATATTAATTTTAAAACCTGGCATTATAAAAATGATAAAACGCACGTGTTGTTTTATCACGAAAAAACCTTGGAATATATTAAAGTCCGTTTTGGGTTTCAGAAACTGAAAATTCAGGGAAATTTAATCGTGTTTTCAGTTTAGAAAAAAATGGTAATTTTATCTAAACAATTATTCGATGTCCCATGAAGGTGTATTGTGTTCGCAGCGTTGGATGCAGGAAATTTCTGTTGAAGCAAAAAATCGGGTGAAGTTTTCTTATTCCACAGACATTCCCGAAGACAGGCTTTGGAGTGTTAATCTGTATCTCGGATATCGCCATCTCTTAAAAAATCAAAAATCTAGCCTTGGGTTTTATGTCAGATATTATTACGGCATCAATCCGTATGGACAAATGCGAAATATTGCAGATTTTCAAAGCATTGGATACAGCATTGTGTATCGGTAGTTTTTGCCCGAATTAGCTTTTTACGCTTCCTTCGAATAAATAGGCATTTTCCGTGCAATTAGTTGTGAAATTCCAGCTGGTTTTGACCTCAGACGAAGTAATTCATCGTGTTGTTTGTTATTTCACAAATCGTTTGACAGCAATGCCAGAGTCCGTAACAATCTTAAGCATAAAAATCCCATGACTTTCTTTTGGAATCATGTGCGAAATATCGGTCAAGGCAGAATGTTCAATTTCTGCTTTGTTAATTAAGCGACCTGTTGTCATGTCATACACTTCAAGCTGAAATTTTCCTTTTTGTTCAGACTTCAGCATAAGTTTTTCATCCATCGGAATAGGGAAGAGGCTAAATTCATCTGATAATTCATTTGATGCGATGCTATTGTAGGTTTGCAATGCAATGTCATCAATATACAAACGGTTTCCGTTTTTGCTGAGAAAGTCAAAGCGTATTCTGAGGTTATCAGCGTTTTTAAACAATGTTTCACTTATTGTAAACTCCTCGTCTCTCCATTCTGTATTTTCAGGGACAAATGTAGCAAATGAGTGATAGTTATTTGCTGTATGGAGCGAATTTCCTGATTTGTAATACTGAATGGCCCATGATTCACCACAGTTTTGGGAAACATATGCTTTCAGAACATCTGTATTGTTTGTTTCTTTTTGTGAATATGCCATTTTAAAGCGCAGTTTAATCGGAAAGTCTGTACTGTCGATAATTATCGCCGGTGTTACCACTGAATTTGCGATGTTGTATGGTTCGTAGCGAGGGTCAATCATGAGCGAATGTTGTCCCGAATACCCAGCGTCATCGGTATATTGCCAGCCTATTTCTCCGTTTTTCATGAAAAAATAATCAGCAGACTCAAAATCAGCCGTATTTGGGAAATTATCCGATTCTAAATCATCATAAAATGGTAAAGCAAAACCACTTTCTGCAGGATAAACGCGAATGGCTTGTGTGACTGTTTTTTCTGAATTATCTGTTGGATTTGTTACTGTCAGGCTGACATCGTAAATGCCACTTTGTTCGTAATTTGCACTTGGATTTCTTTCTGTGGAATTTGCTGGTATTCCGCCATTAAACTGCCATGAATAACTGCTAATTGAGTCGGTCTGATAAGTTAAGTCTGTAAAGTTAACCAGCATTCCTTCACAACCGGAGCTGATGTCATAAGAAAAATCGGCAATTGGGGCACAAATCTCTGCCGTTTCAGGGTTAAGGACTCCCGTTGAAATAAGATTTGATTCTTGCCAAAGCTGATTTCTGTCGCTTACTCCTGAGTTTAGTGCGGCGCGCATCATTGCACCTTGTCCCAGGGTAAACATTTTTGAACAATAGGCATAATCCATGTGATTTTGCACATTGTCAAGGCTTCCACAGCTTATGTGATAAAGGTTACAAGAGGTGTTCCCAATGGTATTTGGTGTGTCTTCGATCCCATCGTCTATCCCACAATTTGTACTAATTTCCGGGTCGTTTGTGGAGCCCCATGGATGTGCAAGGTTCAAATAGTGACCGATTTCATGCGTCAGTGTTCTTGACCTACCGACACTTCCTGTTCCAATGCTTCCGACATAAGAATGAGTAATTAAAATTCCATCCCGTCCATCACCGGCAGTTCCTGGGTAATAGGAATATCCGGCAACGCCACCGGGAATTGACCTTACCACCCAAATGTTTAAATATTGTGCGCTTGGCCATGATGGCGCAATGTCTTTAATCTGCTCCCCACCATTCGATGTTTCGTATGATTGTGTGCGGGTTATACCATTGGTGCAATTTCCCCAAGGGTCCTTTTTTGCTAGACGAAATTCAATTTGGGTGTCACCGGCAATAGCTTTAAATTCATCAATAATTTGTGATGTGTCTGGATTCATGAGCCGAAAATCTTCAGTCATAATACGCACACCATCAGCCATTTGGTCGTATGCTATGTTTTCCGAGCCGTAATTATGAACAACATGAAAAACGACAGGGATAATGTAAATATGATCTTCACGGGGATTGGATTTGATGTAATTTTCAACAAATTCTGCAAGTCTTGCTCTTTCTGCACGTGCTTCGGGATGGTTTTCCAGATACTTTCGGTTCATTTCTGGAGTTGCACATTTAAATGGCTGTTCCTGTGCAATGATATCTGTAGAAAATAACGCGAAAATTAAAATCAGGCTCAACAGTGTGTTTTTCATAATCATAGTTTTCTAGAGCAAAGGTAATGAAAAGATTTGTCTGTGGATAATAAATTTTGATTGGTACCAAATTGATTTCTGTGCATGTTAGTTAGTCCCTGTACGAAAACTCCGTCTCTGATAAGAAAACGTCAAAGATAAGGTGCTATATTAATCCGTCAGCCGGCTGGCGGATGACTGTTTCAGAAACGAGAATAACGTAATATTTGGCGTTTTCTTGCAGCCACTAGTTATCAATTCGATAAATATGCATATAATGCTGTTCATTTATGGTTTTATTGCGTACAAATTTCCATCCATTTTTCATGAGGATAGATTGCAATTTCTCCTCGGAAAGGCGTTCATGCATTGGTGGTCCGCCATTTGTTTTTTTTGCAGCCCATTCCAGAATTCCGATTTCACCATCTGATTTTAACACACGTTTTAATTCGTTGAGATAGTTTTTGGGATTGTCAAATTCATGAAAGACAAAGGCTAAGAGAATCTTATCCAAACTATTGGCCGGTACGGGAATTGATATTGCATCTCCATGATAAAGTTCGGTGTTTACTTTTGAATGCGATAGTTCCTGACGCAATTCGTTAAGCATGGTTTCGGAGATATCTAAGGCAATGTTTTTACGGTTTGCACTTGAATTTTTCAATGCGGGTAAAAAGAAATATCCAGTTCCTGCACCAATGTCCAAAAAATCATCATCTGCACCAATGTTTAAGAAGGAAAGGACAGCTTCAACAGGAAGTATTTTACGCCTTTCATCATTATTCAAAACATGGCGTTTGTTTGGATCAAAAATTTTATTCATTGTTATTTTGTTTTAATAGAATAAAGCCAAAATGCCGGAAATTGTTCATTATAGTGGTTTCGTTTGCAAACGAGAGCGTGTTCATTGTTTTATTTAAGACAAGATTCTACATGAAAATTATTATCTTTCGGCAGCATGCGAATTCTAATGATTAATTATGAATATCCACCGATAGGAGGTGGTGCAGGTGTGATTGCAAAACACATTGCTGAAGGCCTTGTGAGGCTTGGTCATGAGTTGCATGTGCTAAGTGTTAATTATGGCGATTTGCCGGATAGCATAGAGGAAAACGGAGTGCTGGTAACTAGACTTAAATCGAAACGAAGTTATGCTTGGCAATCTAATCCGATAGAAATGCTGTCATGGATGCGGTATGCAAAAAAGTTTTTGCGACGACACTTAAAACAGGAGTCTTATGATTTGTGTTTTGCTCATTTTGCGCTACCGGGTGGCGAAGTGGCTTATAGTATGAATCTTGAGTTTGGTTTGCCATATGTTCTTATGTCTCACGGGCACGATATCCCCTGGTTTTTCCCGAAGCAAATGTGGTTTTATCATACGATTACCTATTTTTGGATTCGAAAAATTGTTTTGAATTCGAAAGCTTTGTTTGTGCAATCGGATGCAATGGAAAGCAATGCGAAAATGTTTCTCGGAAACGAAAGATCAAACCTGGTGAAGCAGATTCCCAATGGTTGGGATGCAGATTTTTATTATCCAGATTTGGGCAAAAAAGCTGCATGTTTTGAGTTGCTTTTTCCGGGTCGATTAGTAAAGCAAAAAGATCCGTTCACCATATTAAAGGCTGTACTGCGTTTAAAAAATGAAATTCCGCATTTGAAACTTCGGGTTTTGGGTGATGGCCCTTTGCGCAAGACGATGGAAATGTGGGTGAAGTCGAATAATTTGCAAAATTTTGTGCATTTCGATGGTTGGGTTGCCAAATCCAAGATGCGGGAGGCATATCAAGCTTGTTCAATGGTTGTTTTGCCTTCTTTAAATGAGGGAATGAGCATGGCAACGATGGAAGCAATGGCTTGTGGTGCCTATGTTGTTGTTACCGATGTTAGCAGAAATACGATGTTGGTGACTCCCGATGTGAATGGGGCAATTGTTGGGATGAGAGATGATGAAGCGCTGTCAGAGACTATTCTAGCGTATTATTATGAAAAGCATTTGAAGCAATATCATGTGCCGCAAGCTTCGATTGAAAGTTTAGCGGATATTTATTCGTGGGATGCTGTTTTGAAAGCTTACGATGAGGTGTTTAAAGGTTTTTTTTGTGAATGATGCGTATTACACGTAACGATTGAATACATAACCAAGTAAACTGGTGCGATATAAATAATGTAATTTTCTGTTTGCTTGGGCATTTTTATGTAGGATATCGTAGGTTTCCAAAAGATTACTTAAAAGTGAATGATTAATTACTCGCAGTTTAGAAATTTTATTTCTCCGCCATTCCTCGTTAACCCAATGAATCATATACCATTCTGAAGGAATATTCGGATTTGTAATAAGAAATTTTCTGATTAAATTCCAGCTATCAGGATTTGTAAATGTTTTGATGTGTTCTGTTAATCCGAATTTTTCTACATTATCGGCCAATATCTGAATTGGCAAATGCCAATCGCGATTGTTTTCGTTAATTTGTGCATGTGCTTCTTTATAACATGCTTTCATTAAGTCTGATTTTGGTGGAACTTTCATGATATTTCCCACCAAAGGCAGGCTGTGATGTGTTCTGAACACATATTCATCTTCAAAATCCGGTTTTTTTAGGCAGGTCACATCCATATCTGTCCACCAACCACCATATTCGTACAATAATTTGTAGCGAAAAACATCTGAAAATCCGGCGTAAGAGCCTTTTCCGTGTCCAAATTGATTTTTGTACTTATATTTGAAAACCTCGTGTCGGGGAATAATTTTAGAGGCATCTTCTACAATCACTTTATCAGGAATTTCAGTAACCAAAGGATTATACAGCCACAAGTGGAACTCAAAGCCGTGGGCAATAAACGACTTGATGGTCAGCAATTCCACAAATGAAAGCTGATTGCCAATCCAAAGGGCGTGAATATGTTGTTTGTTTTTTGTCACAGGGTAAAGTTACAAAAGCTTTGGCAGATTGCAAGCTAAGTTTTGAAATTTCCGTGCTCAAGAAAATTGCAAAATGACTTGACTAATTCTGCTTCATTTTGAGCATTAACATAGGTAGCAAGTTTTGTTCCTGAAATAGAGCGTAGGCGTTCTGTTTTCTCTTCATCTAATTCAAAAGCTGTTGGTAGCTTATCGATCGTGCTTTCTAGTTTATGAATCGATACTTTATCCGCTTGCGGATTCAGCTTATCGATCATTAGTTTAATGAACTCTACGCCGCTAAAGTGATAATATGTACTTCGTTTTATTTCACGTGTTTCAATGCTTATTAAAACTGTTCGTAGTGGTGCAAGTAGTGCTTGATAACGTTGTGAATTAATTCGTTCGAGCTTTGTTTTGTTGGCTATCATTTGATTGGTTAATTTTTGGATATGGGAGCTGAGTTTATCTTTACTAAGTTCAGATATCCTAAATCCATTGGTGTTGACTGAGTTAACCCGTAAAATTCATGCCATTCCCTTTGTGCAGATTTGAATCATCTAAACCCGAAGTCATATTTTTATATTACAAGGGTTTAGATGGTTTGAAGATGTGCAAAGAGAATTTCAAGCATACCTAAAATTAGGTGTAAACTATTAATTGTTTTTAGGCTTTAAAATGTTAAGGGGACTTCTAATAATTCTTTCGCATCAAGATTTTCAGCGTTTTTCATAGACAATGAAATTTTTTGAAGCACTATCGGGATA
>Ga0307990_1001895_pt1 | contig 17199 bp, 11 predicted proteins | sample EllFjometagen129_FD_203168 | JGI IMG/M metagenome (GOLD analysis project Ga0307990, IMG submission 203168) | Marine microbial communities from Ellis Fjord, Antarctic Ocean - #129 | ecosystem: Environmental > Aquatic > Marine > Unclassified | place: Southern Ocean | collected 2014-10-08
TACCCAATCGTAATGTAGAAGAAGAAATATTCTCTAACCGGATATCATATGAAAACGAATAATTTCCGGGAATAACACGAATAAAATCGCTCATTATCCCCTCACCCATCAAATCTGTCTCACTTGCTGATTCACGTTCAATCTTTATTGAATGTTTTCCTTCAGAAACATCATCCTCTGAATATTCATTTTTATCGAGACTTACCCACATAACATGTTCACCCACTTTATTCCATGCCTGAATAAAAGATGACAGATCAATAGTATCACTGGAGAAATATTTTCCAAGTTCAAATGAAGGATTATGAACAAGATTCCCACTATTTTCCTGGGTGTTTCTGACCTGGTAAGGAATAGTAAAAGGATCTTTAGTTGACCATACAGCCTGGTTATGAGTTGATGTCTTTTTGCCTGTACAACTATCGGTAAAGAAAAAACCGGGTAATAAAATTAAAAAGATAACAAACCCTGAAATATTTGAGCTTCTATTATACATTTATTAATATTTTAAAGATTTCAACGCAACCATAATATGTTTTTTTTCATCTGTAATAAAGTAACATAGATTATTTTCATAAATTCTTGCTACATAAAAAAAACTTTAATCAATTAAGGAACCCATTACCCTCTAATACCCTCTACCCTAAATTTACCTATTACGTAACTATCCGGGGCCTGTTCAGGTCCCGGTTAGTTTTTTTTCTGGCTGGCTTTTAGGGTATTCTTAAGCAGGGATACAATAGTCATCGGACCAACCCCTCCGGGAACAGGTGTTATAAAGCTGCATTTTGGTGCAACTTCATCGAATGCAACATCACCTACCAGTTTCCATCCCGATTTTGTCTTATCTGATTTGATCCTGGTAGTACCAACATCGATTACAACCGCACCCTTTTTTACCATATCGGCGGTTAAGAATCGGGCTTTCCCCATTGCAACAATAACAATATCTGCTTTTGAAGATAGTTCAGCGATATTTGGTGTACGGCTGTGACAAAGAGTTACTGTGGCATTTCCACGTGGAGTTTTTCTCGATAACAAAATACTTAACGGTGTACCAACAATATTACTCCGCCCGATAACGACACATGATTTCCCGGATATCTCAATTTCATATCTCTCCAATAGTTCCACAATACCGGCAGGAGTAGCAGAAACATATGAAGGAAGACCAATAACCATGCGTCCTACATTTACCGGGTGAAACCCATCCACATCTTTTTCAGGATCTATTGCTTCAATTACCTTATTCTCTGATATTTGATCAGGCAATGGGAGCTGAACTATCAAACCATCAATATCATCATCACGATTGAATTCATCAATTTTTTCAAGCAATTCATTTTCGGTGACAGATTCCTTCATTCGTACTATTGTTGACTTGAAACCCACTTTTTCACAAGCTTTTTCTTTATGTGAGACATAAGTTTCACTGGCGCCGTCTGTACCAACCAGAATAGCAACAAGATGAGGGATCTTCCCTCCCTTTTTTTGAATATCAGCTACTTCATCAGCAATTTCCTGTTTAATCTGGTTAGAAACACTTTTTCCGTCAATAATCTGGTACATAATATGTTACATTTAATTATTATTTGCTGATGATGTTAATAATAGTCTGTCTATAAACTCAAAAGAAATGAATAATGAACAAGGAACACCGATTAACGATTTATGAAGTAACTGAAAATCTGAAATCTAAAATCAGCGTTCCTTGTTCGATATTCAATTTAACCAAAACTTACTGACTTTATGGACAGATACTTATTATTCAAACTTCACTTTCCCAAAGGCATATTCCCCATTATCCTTGCCATATTCTTCTTATTTGACACCATCTTCATCATTTTTTTTGTCTCGCTAAACTGTTTGATCAGACTATTTACTTCCTGGATAGTTGTACCACTACCATTTGCTATTCTTTTTCTTCTGGTTCCATTCATTACATTAGGATATTCCCTTTCTTCAGGGGTCATGGACTGAATAATTGCTTCAATTCCCTTAAAAGCATCATCATCAATATCCATATTTTTCAATGCTTTACCGGCACCCGGAATCATTGATGCGAGCTCTTTAACATTTCCCATTTTCTTGATCTGCTGGATCTGTGTTATAAAATCATTGAAATTAAACTGGTCTGTGGCAATTTTCTTTTTCAACTTTCTTGCTTCCACCTCATCATATTGCTCCTGAGCTTTCTCAACCAATGAAACAACATCACCCATTCCCAGGATCCTGTCCGCCATCCTGTCCGGATGAAATACATCAAGAGCATCCATTTTCTCACCTGCACTAATGAATTTAATAGGTTTATTCACAACCGACCGGATAGAAAGAGCAGCACCACCACGAGTATCTCCATCGAGCTTGGTAAGAACAACACCTTCATAATTAAGCCTCTCATTAAACTCTTTAGCAGTATTAACTGCATCCTGCCCTGTCATTGAGTCAACCACAAAAAGAGTTTCCTGCGGATCCAAAGCTTCCTTAACTGCCGATATCTCTTTCATCATGGTTTCGTCAATAGCAAGTCTTCCTGCTGTATCTACAACCAGAACATCATATCCATTCTTTCTTGCATGCTTAACAGCCGCTTTTGCTATTTTCACGGGGTTCTGATTATCTTCTTCAGTATAAACAGGAACACCTATCTGCTCACCAATAACTTTAAGCTGTTCAATTGCTGCAGGTCTGTAAACATCACAGGCAACAAGAAGCGGATTTTTCCCTTTCTTCTTTTTTACAAGTCCGGCAAGTTTGCCTGAAAAAGTAGTCTTACCTGAACCCTGTAATCCTGACACAAGTATTACTGCAGGGTTCCCTTTCAAATTTATCTCCTCACTGCTTCCTCCCATCAGTTCAACCAACTGGTCGTGTACCAGTTTTATAATCATCTGTCCGGGCTTTACAGCATTAAGAACATTTTGTCCCAGGGCATTATCCTTAACTGTATCAGTAAACGACTTAGCTATTTTAAAGTTTACGTCTGCATCAAGCAATGCTCTCCTGACTTCCTTCAGGGTTTCAGCAATATTTATTTCGGTTATTCTGCCCTGACCCTTTAAAAGCTTAAATGATCTCTCCAGTTTGTCACTTAAATTTTCAAACATTCTTTTTAATATTTTACTGGTTACTTGTTACCTTACTAAACTAATCAACTAATCACATTCTTTCAGGGACCTCAATACCAAGTAATCCCATACATTTTTCTATTGTATACCCCGTAATTTTTGATAATTGTAATCTGAAATTTCTTGTTTCATCATTATCAACGCTAAGAATACTAAAATCATGATAAAACTGGTTAAATCCTTTTGTCAGTTCATAACAATAATTAGCAATAACCGCAGTGGTCATCTGAATGGCAGCATCCCTAACTATTTTTGGGAATTCAGCCAACAATTTTATTAACTCAATTTCTTTTTCATTGGGCTCAAATTGGTTATTTGCAGGGCCCGGAATTTTAATATTTTTCTCGGAAGCTTTTCTTAGAACCGATCTGATACGTGCGTAGGTGTATTGAATAAAGGGACCTGTATTTCCGTTAAAGTCAATAGATTCTTCGGGATTAAAGGTCATGTTCTTCTTTGGATCTACTTTCAGAATAAAATATTTCAGTGCGCCCAGGCCAATAATTCTGAATATTTCCTCCTTTTGCTTTACAGAAAATGCTTCAAGTTTTCCAAGTTCTTCAGACATATTTTTTGCCGTATCAATCATTTCACTTATCAGATCATCCGCATCAACTATTGTTCCCTCGCGGGATTTCATTTTTCCTTCAGGCAGTTCAACCATCCCGTACGACAAATGATAAATATCTTTAGCCCATTTATAGCCTATCTTATCCAATAACAATACAAGCACCTGGAAATGATAATTTTGCTCATTACCAACAACATATATCTGTCTTGAGAACTTAAAATCATCGTATCTTTTACAGGCTGTACCGAGATCCTGTGTCATATAAACTGCCGTTCCATCTGACCGGAGCAATATTTTTTCATCCAGTCCTTCCTTCGATAAATCAACCCATACCGAACCATCCTCCTTTTTGAAAAGAACTCCATTTTTAAGTGCCCTGAGGACAATTTCTTTTCCTTTTATATAGGTATCTGACTCATAATAAATTTTATCGAAGCTAACACCAAGGGCTTTATAGGTTTTGTCAAATCCTTTATAAACCCACCCATTCATTAAGCTCCACAAATGGACAATTTCTTTGTCTCCATCCTCCCACCTGCGGAGCATTTCATGCGCCTCCTTCAGCAATGGTGCAGTACTAACGGCTTGATCCTTATCAGTTCCTTTTTCGATCAACGCCTGAACCTGCTTCTGGTACTCCTGCTCAAACTTCACATAAAAATCACCCACCAGTTTATCACCCTTTTTTTTGGCTGTTTCAGGAGTTGTACCTTCGCCCCATTTCTGCCATGCCAGCATAGACTTGCAAATGTGGATTCCCCTGTCGTTAACAATATTAACTTTTTTAACAATGTAGCCGTTTGCTTCAAATATTTTCGAAAGAGAATATCCTATGAGATTATTTCGTATGTGACCAAGATGAAGAGGTTTATTTGTATTTGGAGAAGAGAACTCAACAAGAATTGTTTTATTTTCAGACCCTGGTTTCTTTATTCCAAAATCAGTATCCTCAATCATTTTTCTAAAACTTTCAATCCAATACTCTTTATCCATTTCCAGGTTCAGAAAACCCTTGATAGTATTGAATTCAGAGATTTCCTTAATATTTTCCTGCAGATAATTTCCAATTTCTTCTCCTGTCTCCTCAGGTTTCTTTTTTGAAAATCTTAAAAACGGAAATACTACTAATGTTATATCACCTGTAAAATCCTTACTTGTCTTCTGCAATTGTATTTGTTTTTCATCAACTTCGTATTTATACAATGAAAAAATTGCTTCCTTAACCTTATCTGTTAATATTTTTTCCATACAGGTTTCTTCCTATTCTCAGGCATTAATTTAAAGAACAAATATAATGATATGTTTGGTGTGTTAATAAATAATTTTTCAATGGTCACTACCTGTCCCGCTACTGCGGGATTGAATATCATTAATCATCATTTTTCTGTGTGATACAACACTTTTCATGGATGTTTCATTTATTTAAAATTTCACTCCGCACTTTTTTACTTGTAATGTTTCATTAAATTTGTCGTTTATTAAATAGCAACCTCTCATGACTAAGATCATTAAATTATTCTATCTGCTAATATTTGTTTTTATTTTATCAATACCGGTTTTCTCGCAGGGATACCGGATAGAAATTAAAATTGAAGGAATAAGGGACACAAGTATTTACCTGGCATATCATTTTGGTGATAAAAAATTAATTCAGGATACTCTTCATCTTGACAAACAGGGAGAAGGAGTTTTTGAAGATGATAAAAAGCTTGAAGCAGGTATCTACCTGATAGCTTTACCTAACATGAATTTCTTCGAGTTGATTGTGGATAAGGATCAGGAATTTTCAGTTTCAACAGATACAACAGATTTGCTTAATTTTATGAAGTTCACCGGATCAGCCCAGAATAGTATTTTCGTTGAATATCAGAGATTTATGGCTGAGCAGCAAAAGGAGTCAGGGTCTCTCTCAAACAGGTGGAAACTTAGTAAAGATAATCCTGATTCACTTGAAACAATCACTGTAGAAATGAAAATGCTGGATGAAAAGGTTAAAAATTACTGGAGTATGATCACCAGTAAAAATGAGGGTATGCTTATAACCAGTTTGATAAATGCTATGCGACCTCCCGAACCGCCTGATTTCGAAATACCCGATAATATTGCAAACAAAGATTCGATGAGATGGGTTCTTGGATACAATTATAATAAGGACCATTTCCTGGATAGTATTGATTTTTCAGATCACCGATTGCTCAGAACACCAGTACTTCAGGCAAAGATTGACAGGTATTTTAACAATGTCCTGATACAAAGACCCGACTCGATTATACCTGAAATAACAAAGGTAGTTGACAGGTGCAAAGCCAATGAAAAAGTTTTTCAATATGTAGTGATCTACCTGCTGAACAATTTCCTGCAATCCAATATCATGGGGATGGATGAAGTATTTGTAAGTGTCGCTGAAGATTATTATCTATCGGGTGAAGCCGATTGGGTTGACTCCACCTCACTTGTAAAAATCCGCGATAGGGTTTATAAAATAAAACCTAATATAATTGGCAACCTTAGCAAAGATTTGAAAATGGAAACCGAAACAGGAGAATGGGTTTCGTCGCACCAGGTTAATGCTAAATACATTGTATTATATTTTTGGGAAACTGATTGCGGTCATTGTAAAATTGCAACACCAATGCTTTACGATATTTACAAAAAATATAAAGATAAAGGGCTGGAGGTATTTGCAATTTATACCCAGGATAAGAAACAAGAGTGGATTAATTTTATCAACGAGAAAGGATATAATTGGATAAATGCCTGGGATCCAAACAACACTACTTATTTCAGATTATTTTATGATATTTACAGCACACCAACCGTTTATTTGCTCGATGAGAATAAGAGAATAATTGCCAAAAGAATAAGTGTTGAAGCTCTTGGGAAAATGCTCTATGGTTTGTTTTAGTTTATCGGAATTTATCTGCTAAATATTTTTTTCAAATATAAAGACAATTGATAAATTGAACCAAATTCAATTTTCTTACCACCTGTTTTTAGTTTTATTTGAATTATACCATTCTTCTCATTGACATCTACAATATTTTCTTGTTTACCTGCTTCTGCTACTTGCAGTCCGATTCTTTCAAGAGCTTTTGTTGTCCACAGCCTGGCAAGTCCTTTACCTGATAATCCAATTTTCCCTTTGAAATCCACAGGTAACAAGAAATCACCTTTATGCACATCAAACTGCAATTCAGAGTCTATAAAAATATCAGCAAAACGGTCTGTTAGTACAAGATCCTCTGGTGCTCCTGATACAATTTCGTGAGGAAGCATTAGCAAAATTTTATCAGCTCTGTGCACCGCAATATTCAAATCATGAGTTGAAAAAATAATAGTTTTTCCCGTGTTAGTAGCAAGATCGTTCAGAATCTTAACAATTTCATATTTACCAGGCAGATCAAGAAAAGCAGTGGGTTCATCCAGTATTACAATACCTGTTTCCTGGGCAAGTGTCCTTGCTATCATAGCTCTCTGTCTCTCACCGTCCGAAATTTCAGCAACAGATTTTTGCTCAAATCCTTCCAGTCCAGCTGATTTGATTGCCTCCTGTACTAATTTCCTGTCACGTTGCTTTAACCTCCCTGCCCAATTAGTATGAGGAAACCTGCCAAGTGCAACAAGATCAAAAACTTTCAGGTTAGCAATTCGAATTGGTTCAGTAGAAACAAAACTAATAATCCTGGCTGCTTCAATTCTCTTAAGCTCATTTATTTCAGTACTATTTATCAGTATTTCACCGGATAGTGGCTTCTGTAAATTCGCAAGCGTTCGCAGCAAAGTACTCTTTCCCACTCCATTCCGCCCAATTAAAGCAACCAGTTCCCCCTTACCTGCAGAAATATTTATATCCGAATAAATAATTTTCTTCTTATGATTATTAAGAACAAAACCAATTTCCAGGTCCCTTGTTAATAAAACAGGTTCGATGTATTCCATATTAAATTCAAATCACAATTTTATGAAAAAGCTTTGTACTTCCTGTTACGGATAATTACCCATACCACAACAGGTATTCCAACAAGTGCTGTTACCGAATTAATAGGCAAAATTGTATCATACCCGGGAACATGGGCAATAATATCACTAAAAAGCAGCAGAATACCACCTAATACCAGAGTACCACTTAACAGTATCCTGTGATCTGCAGTATTAAAAATCATCCGTGCAATATGAGGAACTGCGATCCCGATAAATCCTATCGGACCGCAAAAAGCAGTAATACTACCCGCAAGAATGCTGGTACTTAAAAATATCAAAATCCTTGAAGCTTTAACATTAAGCCCCAGACTTGTTGCATATGTTTCGCCCAGCAAAAGTGCATTAAGCAGTTTTACGGAGGCAAAAGAGATTGCCAGACCTATAATCACACTAAAAGAAAGAACTTGAAGTTGCTCGTGGGAAACATGTCCCAGACTGCCCATTGTCCAGACCACAAATGCTTTTAAAGCTGTTTCGTGACTAAAGTACTGAAGGATGCTAACAACTGCTGTTGTTGCACTGCCGAACATAATGCCCAGGATAAGTATTGTCATAATATCCCTTACCCTAATTGAAACTATTAATATCAGGAACAGTATTAAACCTGATCCTACCCATGCTGCAGTTACTATTGCCCAGTTACCAATGTTCAAAATATTTGATGCGGAAATCAGGGAGGAAAAACCTAACATTAGAATTGCAACTCCCAGACTTGCACCTGCACTAATACCTAATACATAAGGCCCTGCCAATGGATTTCGAAATACAGTTTGCATCTGTAGCCCACTGACTGACAGAGCTACTCCGGCAAGTAAAGCAGTAATTGCTTTTGGGAATCTGAATTTGTAGATAATGGTTACCCATTCTTCCTTACCTTCCCCGGATATCAATATCTTTACTATTTCACAGAAAGGAATCCTAACAGATCCAAGAAACAGATCAAGTAAAAACAGTAAAACAAGAACCATCAGAAGCGCACTAAAAACAATCAGGTGCTTCCTGCTTAATAATCTGACTTGTATATTCTTTGGTTTAGTCAAAATATTTACTTTTCCATCTTTCTATAATAAACAAAGTTATGATCAGGTAATAATTCAGGATGAAATATTTTCACAAGGTCTTTAAGGATCAGATGAGGATTTGTCACACCTGACTCCCAGTAATCATTACCCCCTTTTTTATTAACCACTGCATTATTATTAAAAATCATACCTGTTTGTATCACATCAAGTTCACCAAGTCTTTTGTCAACCCGTAAAATATCTTTGATACCTGAAGCTGCTCCCGGGTTGATCCAACAATCAGCATTCACTGCTTTTTCGTAAACCGTTTCCATATCAAGAGGTAAAGCTTCTATTGACCTGTTTTTATTCCATAAATATGAACCTCCGGCATCTTTAATAAATTGTGCAGCAAACGACTCTCCGCCAGGCATATACCAAACACCCTTCCAGGGCAATCCTGTTAATATCAAAGGTTTGTCTTTCTCTTTAGAGGCAATATCCTTTAAGAAATTATATTGCCGGGCCAGCTTGTCAAACTTCATTAACGCAACATTTTCTTTATTATAAAAAGCTGCAATAAACTTTACCCATTCGGCTTTAGCTAATGGTTCTTTTTCCAGGTATTCACCATTTAATACAACAGTAATACCCAATTCATTCAACTTCTTCATATACCCTGTCACTTCACTGCCTATCCCATATGCCAGAACCAGATCAGGATTAAGATGTACAATCTTTTCAAAGTCCAGGTTTTTCTCATAACCAACATCAGTAATTTCACCTCTACTTATAGCATTTATTACTTCATTATTTGTAACAAACTGCGGACTTGACATTCCAACAATGCTTGAAATCTCGTCTACAAATTCGAGAAGAGCTATGTGGGTGGTTGATAAACAAACAATTTTTTTTACCGGAGTCCTGATAACTATTTTTCCAGTAAGTTCTTTGGGTACATCGTTTTCACTATTTACGAGGTAATATGTAAAAGAAATATTTTCAGCCCCTTGCCAGGGATTATGCACATTTATTTTCGTGTATCCAGGAAATTCAACTATTCTAAATCCTTTAGCATAAGCAATATTAATCTCCTTCCCCATTTTCTCAGGCAACATAGAATTTGTATCATATGACCTGTTCCTGCAGCCTGGCACAGATAAGATTAAAAATAAAAGATAAAAGAATAAAGATAAAAGTTGAATAAAGTGTTTCCTTTCTATCGTATTTAACATAGTTAATATTTAATTCTTAGGTTAAAACACATTTGTATCGAACTTCAACCCCGTCCGGGGTTGCGTTTTTGCATTGTATTGTTACCCCGGACGTAACCGGGGCTACCTGACTTAAAGCCCTCCGGGCTTATTCTCTTTTCTTCTCAATATTCCCTCTACCCCCTCTACTCCATTCTTCTCACCTGATAATTGACACTTTTAGAGTTTCGTTTTTTACACCCTGACTTATCCTGATAAAGTACAGTCCTGTTTTCAATCCTGTTAGATCAAGATCAACTCTGCCTCCTGTAAATTCAAAATTAATATCCTGTAATATATATCCCACAAGATTATATACCTGCACCCGGATAGTTCTAAATATAAATCCGTTTGGGACAAAAGAAACAAAACCATTACCCGGATTCGGGTATAAAACAATATCAGAATAATTTTTAATCTCAACTGCTAAATACGGATCGCGTTGATTAATGGATGTTGCACCTGTATTTTCCGGATCAAGCCAGAATTTAAGTTGCTCCCCCGATGAGCTATAATCATCCCATGCATTAGTTAGTCTTAAAAAATAATCGTTTACAGAATTCCCGCAATGGGCATCACCTCCTGAAAGGATACCAATAACCCTGTGATCCTGATTAAAAAGCGGGGCTCCGGATGAGCCTGCCTCTGTCGTTCCAATATCCCACTGCAAAATATTCCAGAATGTATTATCATCAAAGTCCGAATAACTTGTCACAACTGCAGGATCGTTATCAACAGATATCTTTTTGACATCCCCGTTTGGATGATGGATTGTAACAGAGTTTACTGGTGGAATAAACTCATTACTCCATCCGGCATAGATTGGATTATAGGTAATTGGAGGTATTATGTTTAATTCAACAAGTGTAAAGTCCAGGTTTTCGGATGTTGCCTTCAGTCCTGCTCCTGATATTGAATTTGTAACAGATCCATCCGGTCCTTCACAATCCGGACTTTCATATTGAAATACAAAGATTGTATTCTCAGCATGTGAATTATTTTCAATACAATGATTGGTAGTTAAAACGTAAGGGATATCTGTATCTTCAGTATTATTCAGAAGTACACCGGTACACAACTCAGAATAACCATGATCCGATTTATAAATTAATTCGCGGCATACTGCATTCTTTTCACTCTGCCAATCCTGCCCTTCAGGGCAATTAATATCAACATTACACGATCCGGAAGCATTATACCATTCATCTTTGACAGCAATAGTACTATATATTCCACGGTAATCATAAATCACCGATCCGATATGCAGAGCATCCTTCCTGTTTATGTTGAATTGAAATTCAATGATAATGGAATCATTTGCCAGTGGTCTTACAGCCAATGTTTTGCTTTTATTCATATTCCTACTGGTAAAAGCTCCAAGCACTTTTCTTTTGCTGGGAGAGTAAACAAAAACCTTTTCTTCATCATCCAGGTCAAACAGGTCAAATATCAACCCCAGTCCACTGGCATCCGGCGACCATAATCCTATTCTCCAAACCTTAATTTGGTTAAATGTTTGAAATATTCCTGAATTATCAACCCCTAAAGAAACAGGTATGATTTTCCCAAATCTCAGGCTTTTTTTACTTGTTATCAATCTCTGCTGCTCTTCAATGCTAATAAGTTTTTCCCTGTTTACACCCGGTAATTTGATAAAAGGTACATTTCCATAATCAACTCCCTCAGGCAATCCAGAAAAAGATATCTGCCCAATACATGGCAATGATATTAGCAATACGGGAATTATAATAAATAATTTGTATCTTTTAATTTTCATCGAAATCTAAATAGAGTATAACTTTTTTCCTTCTTTTAACTGAATAAATGAAATGTTTTTTTTTATTTGTGTTCTAAAATAGTATTTTGTAAGTATTAAATCCTGTATCTATGAAACTTTTAATGATATTTTGTAATAAGTTTTCTTTTGAGCCCGGCATAAAAACCCTCGATCAGTTCGAAACAGTCAAAAGTGGCAAATCATACAATAACATTCTTGCCGGATTCATTCAGGCTGAAAAAGAAGACGAAGCAGATCCAGCCGGAGTTGAAAAAAAGCTTATAAAAAACCTCAAGTGGGCAGCCAAAAAGAATGAAACAAAAACCATATTACTACACTCATTCGCCCATCTTTCCAACAGCAAAGCTGAACCGGAATTTACAAAAAGTCTGTTTGATCAGTCACAACAAAGACTTGAAAATGCTGATTACAAATGCTATCAGACTCCATTCGGGTATTTCCTGCATTTAAATCTGGATGCACCCGGAAATTCCCATGCCCGGATTTTCAAAAGTTTCTAACAGCTTATCAAAGAACTCTATATTTACCGGTTAAACACAAAAGAGCCGGGAATAATATCAACATCAAATGAATCTTTTAAAGCAGCGTTAGGCAAATACCTGAATACTTTCCCTTTTTGCTGATAGTCAACCGCATCAGCAGCATATATGATTCCATTTTCGGGATCAATCCCAATACTATAAAACAATTTTTCTGTTTGAACTAATGGTTCAGATGGGATTTCCAAATCTGTTACGGACATTTGAAATATTCCCCGCCTTGCCGGCAGGTTGGTATTATTCAAAAAATAGAGAGTATCACCCGACCCGTTAATACAAAGATGTGAAGGAGAAGATTTCAGCACACTAAACCTGAATGTTTCCTCTTTTTCCCTCGTTGAAGGATCTATCCGTAAAATACCAGGCATTTCCTCATTTAAGTATCCACCGCTGCACAATACCCATAATTTTTGATTCTTATCAATTACCATGCTATTAGGCTCAATAATAACTTCAATACTATCAATTATCTCTCCTAAAATTGGATTAATAACCAATATTTTATTTCCACTCATCCAGTTTGCTACGAAAACCTCATTATCAATTATTATCATTTGCTCAGTTGACATTCCGGTTTCTATTGTTTTCGTAATTGTATAATCATCAAGGTTAACCACCGAAATCGATCCGCTAAACATATCAGAAACATATGCAATTGAATCAGAAACAGGTAAAAAGTGTCTTGGTGAGGAAAATCCGGGTATAGTGTTTACTGATATGAAATCATCCATATTGATTACTTCAATTTTCGCAGAATTATTGATAACGATAAAACCCAGATTGTCCATAATATACATTGATTGAGGAATATCGCCTAATGACCTGTCATTAATTGCCTGAAAAATATGGTTATACATTTTTGAATCAATCAGATCCAAATAGGAAACAGACCCATTACCTCCTACGAAATTTCCTTCATTAATAATAAATACACCGGGATGGAATGATTCAGGAAAACCATTATCCGTCGTTAAATTTTCACCAGGTTCACAACCGGTAATTAATAATATACCAGTAATCAGCAGGCATGTTTTCAGTAATTTGTCATTTGTCTTATTCATAGTTTATTTTTATCTAAAGATTTTATGGTTGTAACTACTTAGTGTCTTAAGTTTTGAATGATAAATCATTTTCTTATCTTTTTCCTTACCTCAGACTTAGCACTAGCCTTCTTCATAAAAAAATATCTAATATTCAAAAAATAGTTTCTTCCTGGCATTGGATGATATGCAATAGCCTGATAATCAATATCCCATACATTCCCAATAAACAGATTTATTTCTGCTCTATTACTACCCTTTTTATAAGCATATGAAAGTGAAAGATCACTCAATTTGTACGAAGGCAAAAATTGCGAGTTATCTGAACTAATATATCTTTTTCCGGTATAGTTATATGAATATTTGATCATGAATCCACCGGTTTTAACTTTAATGTGGGCATTAGTCTGGTGCTCTGGAACATAAACCAGTTGTTTATCCACCGACATATCTGACGAGCCGGAAGGTTTAATATTAGTTGCTGATGTATATGTCCAATTTGTTCCAATAGATATTGAGAATCCGGTCAGATTTACGTGGCAACTCAGAAAGGATTCTATTCCTTTCGACAGAACTTCTTTCAGGTTAGCCGGTTCCCAATATCCGTATTCTCCCGGTTGCCATTGGATCCAGTTATCAATCTTTGACCTGTAGGCTGTTACACCTGTCTGATATAAGAATATTCCTCCTGAATTACCGGCATAATCAAGACTAAGCTCACCGCTTGTGCCTTTTTCTTCATTCAGATCAGGATTTCCTCCCGGGTACCAATACCGGTCATTCAGAGTTGGTTTATGAAAGTTTTTTGAGATATTAGCCTTAAAATGAATATCGGTTTCCTTTAGCAGTTTTAAGTTAATTCCTGCTGACGGGATTAATGGAGGAAGTTCGCCATGATAAATATCCTGCCTGGCCATCATATTTATTTTCAGTCGTTGTTTAATATTCTTTTCAGCCGAGAAATAAACTGAAAAATGCTTTTGTTCAGCCGGCTTTAGGTAGTTCTCTGTCCATATGTAAGCATAATCACCTAATACTCCTGAATTTAATTGAAGTTCAGGAAAAAGATCATAAGAAAGATCAACTCTTCCCGTAATAATCTGTGTTCTGTTCTCTGAATCAATACCAGCAGTACGATTGCTGTAGTTCAGGAAATTATATTGCCAGGCAGTTGTGGTACTTACAACAACTTTTCTGCTATAGTATTTCCAATTTATCTGGCTACGAAGAAAATGATCATTCTGCTTTTCGTTCCCGTAAACAGGTATTACAACCATTGGCTCTGGTAAATGCCTGTTATTTGATTGATACCATAATCTGGCAGTAAGAAAATGATTTGATGAAGGTCGTATGTAAAACTCCTGTATAAGTCCACTCTTAATGAATGATGCATTTTCCCTTTCCTGAATAACAGGGACCTGCGAGATCTCTGTATTAAGAAATGTAAAATTGTTCTCTGCGGCACTGTAGAAAAAACGAGTTTGAGATTGGAATCGTGAGTTACCAAAAGCAGAACTAAAATGACTATTCTTTGAATGGTAACTACCAAACTCCTGTGATAATTCTAAATTTAGCCGGTTATTCCAGTCAGGTTCATTAATAAGATTCACACTTCCTCCAAGAGCACCACTATAATCACGGATTGATCCTGCACCACAGAAAACTTCTGCTCCATCAAGAAACGAAACGGGGATCAATGAAAAATCAAGCTGTCCCAACATAGGAGAGTTAATATTTATACCGTTCCAGGTTACCATAGTATGTGATGCACCAGCGCCCCTGATGGATGATGTTGCCAGTCCACCCTGTCCATAGGTTTTAATAAAAAGAGGAGTATTCTCGGCTAAAAGATCAGAAAGGTTCCTTGTATGGTATTCTGCTATAATTGATGAATCAATATGAATTTTCTTATAAGCCGTCATTGATAACACATTATTATAGTTTACCCTTACTTCTTGTATCTCAAGTGTATCATTCAGACTTTGAGAAAAAGAGGACCACTGGGTAAATACCAGGTAAACCAATAGCAGGATTTCTTTCTTATATTTTTCCAGGTAACACAAAGTGATTAATGTTCTAAGCTGACCATATAATACATAACAAAAATTGATAGAAAACAACCAATATTCGCAAGTCGTACCGGAAATTTGGATTGGAAGATCAGTGGATTCTCCAGTCTTTTTCCCCGAAGACTTTAATGAATAATGAAATAGTTAAGGCAGGTCTTCTGACTTACTCCGGATCCTGACTACCTTCCCGTCCCGAAAAATCGGAATAGTGGTTTTCAAAGTTTAGATCCATAGGAGATCACAGCAGCGGGTACTGTCCGGGATTTTTCCTGCAACAGGAAGTACCCGGTTCCCTTTTCACCGGATAATCTGAAAAGATATTATCCGGAACCATAACTATAGCAAATATAGTATATTGAATTTAGAACTTCAAATACTTAATTTATTTAATAACATTTTATAAAAAAAGGCCACTCTTATCGGAAGGTTAACAGTTTTTTCATAGATTTATTAGTTATTTCAGTAAAGAATATTTCATGAACAAAAAGGAAGCAAGAGAAAGGATTTTCAGACTCAGAAAGGAGCTTAACAGGCACAATTATAACTACTATGTATTATCGCAACCTGAGATCAGCGATTTTGAGTATGATATGATGCTGAATGATTTGACTGAATTAGAGAAAAGATTTCCGGAATTTTATGATGAGAATTCACCTACTCAGAGAATTGGCGATGACAGAAATAAGGCATTTGTGCAAAAAGAACACAAATATCCTATGCTTTCGCTGGGAAATACATATTCACAGGATGAGTTGAACGATTTTGATACGCGTGTAAAAAAAATTATTGGTAGCGACTTCGACTATGTTTGTGAACTTAAATATGACGGCGCTGCAATTAGTTTGCTGTATGAAAATGGGAAGCTCAAACAAGCTGTTACGCGAGGCGATGGTGTGCGGGGCGATGATGTAACTACAAATGTTAGAACTATTAAAAGCATCCCTCTTGTTCTCAGAGGTGACAATTACCCATCGCTTTTTGAGATTAGGGGAGAAATATTTATGTCAGGGGAGGGATTCAGTAAGCTTAACTCTGAAAGGGAAAAGAGTGGTGCAACACTTTTTGCCAACCCGCGCAATGCTACTGCAGGCACATTAAAAATGCTAAACTCATCTGTTGTTGCTAAACGGCCATTGGACTGTTTTCTATATTACATTTTGGGAGACGAACTACCTTACGGGTCACATTTTGAAAACCTCGAAAAAGCAAAAAGCTGGGGTTTCAAAGTATCACCCAACATGACAAAGTGCAAAGGAATTACTGAAGTATTTGAGTTTATTATGAAATGGGACACTGAACGAAAGAATCTCCCTTATGATATAGATGGTGTTGTGCTTAAAGTAAATTCTAACCGCAATCAGAAGCAGCTTGGTTTCACTGCAAAAACCCCCAGATGGGCAATAGCATATAAGTTTAAAGCTGAACAGGTAACAACCCGGCTGCTTTCAGTTGATTTCCAGGTTGGACGTACCGGTGCAATTACTCCTGTAGCTAATCTTAAGCCTGTTCTCCTTGCAGGTACTACTGTTAAAAGAGCTACTCTGCATAATAGCGACCAGATAAAACTCCTTGACCTGCATTACGGTGATACAGTATTTCTCGAAAAAGGAGGTGAGATCATTCCTAAGATCGTGGGCGTTGATAAACAAGCACGGGAACAGGGAAGTTTAGCCGTAAAATTTATTAATGCGTGCCCTGTTTGCGGCTGGAAATTAAGCAGGAAAGAAGGAGAAGCACATCATTATTGCCCGAATGAAACAGGCTGTCCACCGCAGATCAAAGAAAAAATTATTCATTTTGTAAGTCGTAAAGTAATGGA
>Ga0307990_1001897_pt1 | contig 17186 bp, 16 predicted proteins | sample EllFjometagen129_FD_203168 | JGI IMG/M metagenome (GOLD analysis project Ga0307990, IMG submission 203168) | Marine microbial communities from Ellis Fjord, Antarctic Ocean - #129 | ecosystem: Environmental > Aquatic > Marine > Unclassified | place: Southern Ocean | collected 2014-10-08
CGTTCCCGCTATGGTGAAAAGAGACACCAGAAAACCGATCGACATCAATGAAAACCCTTCCTTTGCAAAGAGGACAGGCAAAAAGGTTCTGAAGGCATGGGCGGAAAAGGCCCGCAGTACCATGATGAGCCATATGATAGCAATCATCTTCCAGACACCTCCGAAGGCTTCGTTAAGTGATCCGATGAAGGTTCTGTTCTTCAGTCCTTCTCCTTCGGGAAGGGGGACGATCTTAAAGAGAAAGGCCATCAGTAACAATCCCGGAATCAGTGTAATGGGTGTCATATGAAGCCCATAGGTTGCCACGAGCCAGGTGATAAAGAGGGGTCCCAGACCAAAACCGAGGGTCCCGCCCATGTTGAATATGGAGAGGGAAAAGCCCAGTCTCTTCCCTGCATAGGTGTGAACCATTCCGGTTACGGCGGGATGAAACATGGCTGACCCGCTCGATGCCAGGGCAACGAAAGAGAGCAAAATCGCATAGGAGGGTGCAACGCAGGCAAGCGATACAAAGATCATTGCCAGCATGGGGCCGCCAAGACTGAAGAAGCGTGTCCGGTAGCGATCTGACAGGTATCCCACGGTAGGTTGAACAATAAATGCGAGGAAGCGCCCGAGGCCGCTGATGAGGCCGATTTGTAGCATGGAGAGTGAAAACTTTGTGGCGAATACGGGAAGCAGGGGGGTAATGAAGGAGTTGAAAAAGTCGCCTGTAAAATGAACCAGCGTGAGTGCCAGCATAAGTTTTACGTTCATATCTGTAGTGTGTCTGTTTGTCATCTTTCCTTTATCGATACTGGGTATATTTTACACTTTGGAGTTGGATAGAATCGTCTTCAAAGGTCTGGTAATACTTGAACCGTTTACATGACTTTTGGAATAAGCAGGCAGTATTAAGTGAAAGTCATCACTATGTCAAGAAACTTGACATAGTGATGCTGGGTTTTTTCGTGAGGGTGAGTCTGTATCTTTCTGTGTAAAAAGCTGTAAGGTCCTCTATTAAGAATGCGTCCTTCAACAGAGGGGGTATGGTTACGTCCAAAGCGCAGGAATGCCTTATGTGAGCAAGGCTATGGCTTCTATCTCCAGGGGGACATCCTTGGGGAGACGGCTTACCTCGATGCAGGCGCGGGCAGGCCGTGACGCCGCAAAATATTCTTCATATATGGCATTCAGTTCGGGGAATCTGTCCATATCTGCAAGGTAGATTGTGACCTTAACAACATGGTCAAGATCTGACCCACCCGCCTCGATGACTGCCTTTAAATTATCAAGAACGGTACGCACCTGCACGCCGAATGGCCCCTCGACGAGAGCACCTGTTTGGGAATCAATTGGAATCTGCCCCGACACATAAAGCCAGCCACCGGCCTTAATGGCCTGTGAATAGGGTCCCACGGGTTTCGGCGCGTTGTCTGTATGTACTGTTTGTCTGTCCATAATTCTCTCCTCTGTAAGTAAGTTAAATTTTTCAGGAATGGCATATCTCCACGCATTACGCGCAGGATTTCGTCCTCCCATCAATGCTATTGCCCCCTGATTAAGGAGGTTACACCCTTCACAACGGGCACTACAAAGGCTGCGAATCCCGAGTGCTCCGCTGTTTGAAGCGCCGGATTACTGAAGCCCATGGAAAGACGGCCCATCAGTAATTCCAGAAGTAGGCGTGTGGAACCCACGATCTTGTAGTCTTCGTCCTTGAAATGGAAGAATGCTGCGCCGCCTGACAATTCGCCTCCGCTGACACTGAAATGGCCCCTGAAGGGACTGTCGGAGGCTTCAATATTGACATTCATATTTCTCGTCTTCTCCAGCAGAGACTGCATCTCCTCGGATTGCTTTGTCAGTTCGGCTACTCCTTCCCAGAGCAACCCCATGAAGTTATCCGAGATTTCCGGGACCTTTCGGATTATGTGAGCCGCATCAATTTCCAGGAGTTTTTCTATCGTTTTCTCCAGTAAAATGGGGACCTGTGACAGGGCTATCTCTGTGACATGGTTCCGTATTTCGTCAACTGCCTCGGGCAGGGCATTCCCCAACTCAGGGGCAGACATGCGCTCCAGGTCAGCGATTAGTTTTTTAATATGTTCTTCAAACATTTTTATTTTCCTCCTGCAATTCAGCCTTCGCCGCCCTTTTCTGTGGATATGACACTCCTGAAAGCTGTGCCCGTAATTGTTCCATTTCCCATGGACTGTCGGGGTGCCCGGGGTTTCGATTCAAAAACAGTGACGCCGTATCACTCCTTCACCAGATCATGGGCAGCCGTGAGACCGGCAGGGCCCGAGCCTATGATAGCCACGCTTTTGGATTTTGTTTTTCCCGAGGCGACGGGCGTATTGTTGCCTCTCTCGAGAGCCCTGTCGGCGACGAATCGCTTTATCCATTGAATAGCCGTAGCCTCATCTACGGCAACCCTCTTACATTCCAACTCGTAGGGGTGGTGACATATTCTTCCACAGACCAGAGGGAAGGGGTTTGTATCTCTTATGATTTCCATGGCCTCGTCAAATCTGCCCTGCGATACGGCAATCACATAACCGGGAATATTCATACCAATGGGACATGCCTCCACGCAGGGTGGAGTTCGTATTATCAGTGACGAATCCTCAATACGCGTAATTTTTCCATTCTCAACTTCTGCGGTTAATTGGCATTTTTGATGACAGCGAACGCAGATAGTTTCAGCCTTCATATAGCATACTCTTTTCACGTGAATGTCTGTCAATTTTATAAAACATAAGATTTTGCTAATTACAAGAATATTTTGCATGTAATTGTAAGAGACGTGACACTACTGCAATACAGTGCCATCATCATCATTCATGTTCAAGATTCCTTTTCGGTACGAGTTGGTTCGAGTAAACCGCCCCATGTGTGACTGTTTGTTGCAGTGTCTGAATCGAAGCGGTTTAAAAAGTTTAAAAGACGCTTGACAAATGTTCATTCTTATTATACACGCAGCTTAATTAGAGTTACACTGGGGGCTGGGTTTTTAAGAAGAAAAGTGCAAAGACCACGCTGAGTGTGTTTGCCGTAAGAACAGGAATTACACAGGTAATCTCTTTCTGATTGAAGGTGGCATTTGGAGCCCGCCCAGTCTTGACAATGAACAAGATATACGATACAGCTAACGTTAAGATCAGCGACTATTTGGATCGAAACGGAAATGAAATCGAGTGTTCTATTGTCGTGACCACTCAGTGAAAATCATTGCGTAACAGGGGCATTTTTATTTTGTGACAGGGGGGGGGACATTTTCGTCTATTGCTATGAAGCAACAATCTCATAGAAAAACGTTCCCATAAGCAGCAAAGCAACAGCCATAAATTATTGATTTAAGATAAGAACAGTATCTGTGCAGAAATGCAGGTGTTGCGAATCAAGGTGATCATCATCTTCATCGTTACCCGTTGGTGATGGTCGCGTGATATTCCGACAGGAGGATGAGGAACTGATGGTTGTCCAGACTGGCAGTTTCGATTTCCGGTATGGCAGTATTGCAGGATAGGGGGGATAGTTGCGTGTACTTCGATTTCGAGGCGCCCCGGACGGGTCAATGTGTGAAGTGATACCGGCGGTAAGACTGCTGGAGTCGTCCCGTTGGAGAAACAGGGAAGGAAAAACCCGGAAGAGTGAATATTCCAGGTAGAAAAATAAGAAAGGAGGACTAAAAAGATATCGTCCGGTAACGGTAGACCGGAAAAAAGGAGGATAGAAAAAAGCATGTAGTTACGTAAAAGAAACATCATTGAATGTCGCTATGGTGGCGACATTGATTCTAAACGCAATCTAGAAGGGGGTATCAAGATGAAAAGAAAGCTTTTCCTGATAAGTATTCTGGTTGTAGCAGCGTTTATCGTTTCCGTAACTGTGGCATCGGCAGCACCTATTGTAATCAAGTTTTCCCACGTCGTTGCTGAAAACACACCAAAAGGCCAGATGGCCAACAAATTCAAAGCACTGGTTGATGAGAGACTGGCCGGTAAGGTAGAAGTCCAGGTTTTCCCGAACTCCCAGCTCTTCGGAGATAACAAGGTTCTCGAAGCGATGCTGCTCGGCGATGTTCAGCTGGCCGCACCGGCGCTTTCGAAGTTCGAGAAGTACACCACGAAGCTGATGCTTTTCGACCTGCCCTTCCTCTTCGGAAGCATGGCTGCAGTTGAAAAATATCAGACAGGCCCGGCTGGCAAGAGTTTGCTGGACTCAATGAAAAATAAGGGTCTCATTGGCCTCCGCTTCCTGCACAACGGCCTGAAGCAGATCTCCGCCAACAGTCCGCTTCGTCTTCCCGGTGACGCCAGCGGCAAGAAGTTCCGCATCATGACATCCGATGTTCTGGCTGCCCAGTTCAAGGCTGTTGGCGCCATTCCGCTGAAGAAACCCTTCTCCGAAGTCTTCACACTTTTGCAGACCAAGGCCATTGATGGTCAGGAGAACACGTGGTCGAACATCTATTCGAAGAAGTTCTTCGAAGTTCAGCCCTACATCACCGAAACCGATCACGGTATCGTTGATTACCTGGTTTGCACCTCGACTGAATTCTGGACGGGCATGCCCGACGGTATCCGCGCCGAGGTCGACAAGGCCCTTAACGAAGCCGTTGACTTCGGCAATGGTGTTTCTGCAAAGAAAGCCGTGGAAGACCGCCAGAAGATCGTCGATTCCAAGCGTAGCGAAATTCTCACACTCACTCCCGCCGAGCGCGCGCAGTGGGTCGAGGCCATGAAGCCGGTCTGGAAGAAGTTTCAGGAAAAAATCGGTAAGGAAAATATCGACGCCGCCTTCGCCTCCAATTAGGGCAACGGCGAGGTTATGAATTCACGGACCCCGGTGCAATGGGGTCCGTGAATATTTTATCATACGGTATTTTGTGAGGGTTGACTATGTTTAGCAGGATTATTAATAGCCTGGAAGAGGGAATCATCGCTATCCTTCTGGCCTCCATGACATTACTGGTTTTTGTGGAGGTGACGGCGCGCTTCGGTTTCAACACCGGTGTGATGTGGGCACAGGAACTGACTCTACACCTCTCGTGCTGGATGGTCATGTTCGGAGCTTCCTACGGGATCAAGATCGGCTCCCACATCGGTGTCGACGCCCTGGTCAGGATTTTGAAACCCAAGACCCGGAGAATAGTCACCGGCATTGCGGTGATTGCCGGTTTAGCATACTGCACGCTCATCGGTATGGGGGCCTGGGTTTATCTCGAAAAGGTGTACTCCATCGGTATCGAACTTGAAGATATGGCGATCCCCAAATGGGTTGCCCACAGCATTTTGCTGATCGGAATGATACTGATAGCCTGGCGTTTGTTGGTATTGCTCTGGGAGATTATTACTGGAAAGGCCGACGGCTTTAAGATGATTGACGAAGCCAAGGAGAGCATGCGGCTGGCCGAGGAAACCAAAAAAATCATGGCCGCCCAGGAAGGAGACTCTGCATGACCACTATTACGCTTTTCGTCCTACTCTTTCTTTTCTTGTTAACGGGTATGCCGATCGCCATTGGGCTGGGACTTTCCAGCGTTACCACGATCCTGTTCTTCTCGAATGACTCGATAGCCTCTATCGCACTTAAGCTTTTGGAGGCTCTGTCCGAGCATTACACCCTGCTTGCAATCCCCTTTTTCATCCTTTCATCGGCCTTTCTGTCGACGGGCGGCGTGGCCAAACGGATTATCGATTTTGCCATCAATTGCGTGGGCTGGATTCGTGGAGGCCTGGCGATGGCTTCCGTTCTTGCCTGCATGATCTTTGCTGCGGTTTCCGGTTCTTCGCCGGCCACGGTTGCCGCGATTGGTTCTATCGTCATCGCCGGGATGATCAAGTCGGGTTACCCGGAGAAAATGGCCGCAGGTGTTATCTGCAACTCCGGAACCCTCGGCATTCTCATTCCTCCCTCCATCCCTATGCTGGTTTATGCCGCCGCCACTGAAGAATCGGCGGCCCGACTCTTCATGGCAGGATTTCTTCCCGGCTGTGTGATGGGACTGATGCTGATGCTCGTCATCTACGTAGTCGCTCGCGTTATTAAGCTGCCGGCCCAGCCCTGGGTAGGATTTAAAGCATTCATCCGTACCACGGCAACCGCCAGCTGGGGACTGATGCTGATTGTTATCGTTCTCGGTTCTATCTATGGCGGCATTGCCAGTCCGACGGAGGCCGCCGCTGTCTCCGCCGTGTATGCCTTCTTAATCGCCATCTTCGTTTATCGCGACATGGGGCCACTCAAGGGTGTTCCCTGGCGAACCAGTAAGGACGAATCTATAGCGAGCATAGTTATGCGTAATCTGGGTCAGACGATCATGGCGGTACCGCGTTCGATAAACCATCCCGATACGCGCAGGGTCTTCAGGGATGCCTCCAAGGTCGCAATCATGCTCCTCTTTATCATTGCCAATGCCATGCTCTTCGCGCATGTTCTGACCACCGAACGAATTCCTCACCAGATAGCAGAGTTGATCATGGGATGGGGCCTGCCGCCCTGGGGCTTCCTGATCGTCGTCAACATCCTGTTGCTGATAGCCGGAAACTTTATGGAGCCGTCGGCGATTATCCTGATCATGGCGCCGATCCTTTTCCCCATCGCGCTCAAACTGGGAATCGATCCGATCCACTTGGGGATTATCATGGTCGTCAACATGGAGATCGGGATGATTACACCACCAGTCGGTCTCAACCTCTATGTTACCGCAGGCATCACGGGTCACGATATACTCTGGGTTGTGAAGGCGGCGTTCCCATGGCTGTCGATCCTGCTCGTTTTCCTGGTAATCATAACCTATGTTCCGCAGATTTCTCTCTTTCTGCCCGAGTTTATTGATCACCTCAAGGGTTACTGACCCGATTTGGGTAATTCACGGGAAGGGGAGGCTATGCCTCCCTTTCTTTTTTTTATCAATTTTCGTACGTCATTGCCCCTTTTTCAGGGCCTTTTATATTGTTACTGCCGGGGCTCTGCCCAAATTGTTTTCGCCTGTCAGCGGATTTTTCGGCACAGTGTGACCTGCGGAATGTCTGCCAGCAAATCTTTTCCCTTTTCTCTCCATGCCTTAAAGTGGGGTGATGCCATGTGTCTGTCGAGGGCATCCCTGCTTTCCCAGTTTTCGTAGATGATAAAAAGGGACCTATCATCCAGCGACTGGTGGAGGTTGTAATTGATACACCCCTCCTCCTTCACCGTAGCGGTTACAAGACCTTCAAGTTTCTTCTTTACACTGTCCACCATATCTTCCTTAACCTTTATCGTGGCTACAACGGTAACGCTTTTTTCAGTCGTCATATTCCCCTCGCATCGCAGTGTTATTTGGATGATTCCATGGCCTCTTTTGTATATCATAATTTGACCCTTTGCCATGCTTTTGTGGCCGATAGGGACACTGAGGGGATGATGAAAGAGGTGTACAATGATGACTGTGCTGGAGGAATGATTATGGCGGGTCATAGTTGTGTCAGGAGAGGGAAAGATGAAGGGTATTTCAAGTTCTATGCATGAAGTGCTCATATAAGTTATGGAGGAAGGATATGAGTGATACAACAGGATACAAATTTAATACGCAGGTTATCCATGCCTGACAGTCACCGAAAGACTGGCAGGGGGCAACAATAGCGCCTATATTTCAGACGGCCTCTCATGTGCACCGGACGGCCGAGAATCTCAGTGAAACCTTTGCCGGCAAGAAGGAACGCTTTCCCGATTTTGCACCCTTCCTCTCCTATCTCACAATGATAGGAATGGATACGCTTGCCCTCCGCATGGAACTGCATATGGAAAATACCATGAAGATGGCACGGTTCTTAGGAGAAAGGCCTGAAGTGAAATGGATAAATTACGCAGGACTGGAAGATCATCCATCCCATGAAAATGTACAGAAGCTCTTCGGCGACAGGGGATTCGGAGGTCTCCTCGCCTTCGCTCACTGTTCTTTTCAAAACTCGCCCTTCGGGCTCAAACAATTGGAATCGCTATTCTTCCGCTTCGCCAAGATTTATTCTCAAAAAACATCTTAATGACTGCTCAAGGGTATTTATGCTTGTGCAACTTTATTAAGAAAGGTAAAATTATTTAACAAATAATATATCCCAGCACTTTACTATGAAATAAAGAGTGTTTATTATAATACAAAATAAATTGGGAGGCAATGACCATGTATTCTAAGACTGTTATGGATCATTTTAGAAGTCCGAGGAATGTGGGTGTTATCGAAAACGCTGGGGGGATGGGTGAAATCGGCAATCCTCTATGTGGAGACATGATGACCATATATCTCAAGATAGAAAATGAAAAGATAGAAGATATCAAATTTCAAACCTTTGGGTGCGGTGCGGCCATTGCCGTTTCCAGTATGCTGACGGAGATGGCGAAGGGGAAGAGCATCGAGGAGGCGAAGAAGATCTCCAACAAGGATGTTGCCGAGGCCCTGGAAGGCCTGCCCAAAAATAAGCTCCATTGTTCGAACCTGGGCGCCGATGCGCTGCATCTGGCGATCAAGGACTACGAGGACAAGAAGGCGGGAAAGAAGAAGCCCGATGATAAGAGAAAAGAACAGCACGAACATGTCGATGGAGACGCATGCCATTGTCCCTACTGCGATTCAGAGATAGCAGACGGAGCGACATTGTGTACTGCATGCCAGTCTGAAATTGAAGTACAACACTGATGATACAGGAGAGGTGATGGACATGAAGATTATAAATCTCGATTACTTGTCGGCCAATCCCTTGCTGCCGGAAGTCCAGGACGCTATGATTGAAGCAATCAGGGAAAATCATGGCAACCCTTCAAGCCAGCATGGCATGGGTGAGAAGGCGCTCAAAGCACTCACTAATGCCAGGGAGTCGGTTGCCAAACTGTTGAACAGTTCAATTCCCGAAGAGATTATCTTTACCTCGGGGGGGACGGAATCCATTAATCACGCAGTAAAGGGTGTGGCACATTCACAGTCGAAAAAAGGAAAACATATAGTAACCTCAAATATAGAACACAGTGCCGTTCTGAGGAGCATCAAGCGCTTACATATGATGGGTTATAAGGTTACTTCGGTCCCCGTTGATGAATCCGGCAGGGTTAATCCTGAAGCTGTTGCCAAGGCTATCACCGATGAAACCATACTCGTATCTATCATGCACAGCAACAATGAAATCGGAACGATACAGCCGATAGAAGAGATCGGCCGGATCACAAAAGAGAAAAAGGTAATTTTCCATACAGATGCCGTCGCTTCCGTCGGGGTCGTGCCCATTGACGTGCAGAAACTGGGCGTCGATCTATTGAGTTTCGCCTCTAATAATTTTTACGGACCGGCAGGGGTTGGCGGTCTTTACATTCGTAAGGGAACACCCATCTGGCCGCTTCTTGAAGGCGGCGTGCAGGAAAGCAACAAGAGGGCGGGGACTGAAAATCTTATTGGGATCATAGGGACAGGCGTTGCCGCCGATCTGGCACGAAGGGATATGGAATCCAGAATTGCCCATGTCAGTAAGGTGAAGGACAAGCTCCTTCGCGAGCTTCCCAATTATATAGATGACTATTTTATCAATGGGCATCCGAAGCACACGCTACCCAATATGGTGTCCGTATCGATACAATATATTGAAGGGGAAAGTGTTGTTCTCATGCTGGATGATGAAGGTATTGCCGTGTCGACACGGTCGGCATGTGCCGCCGGTTCCCTGAGGGCATCACATGTCCTGCTCTCCGTGGGGCGTGATTATGCCGATGCCCAGGGGACGATGGTGCTTACCTTTGGTGTCGATAATGAGGAAGAAGATGTAACGAAATTTCTTTCAAGCCTCAAAGAGGCGGTAAAGACGTTGCGGCAGATATCGCCTCTCTATCCTCTATCATAAGGTCGAACAATAGAGCGGATCTGACAGGTGATTGTAGAGGGGCAACCATAATCCCGAAGGGGAGATTGTAAGATGAAACTATCGACAAGAAGCCGTTATGGAACAAGACTGATGGTCGATCTTGCCCATAATTATAATGAGGGCTTTGTACAGATCGGATAGCCCTATGGAGATGGTCGCACGAAGCTCTGTCGAAAAAATTAGTATTATCCGATGCGACAACGGTTTGTGTAGCGTAAACGAAGAAAATCTGATAGGTGAAGAACCGCTTTTGATACGTGTGGAAGGAGAGCCCTATGCCGTCATTATGCGAACCCCCGGCGAAGAGACATTCCATGCGGCAGGGTTCTGTCTCGACCTACGGCTCTGGCTGTGGATCTGGGGCGGAGTCTCAATATGACGCTGGCATGTAGGGGAAAGGAATCGGGACTTATGACATTTTGCGGAGAGGAGCGTTTGGACAGGAATGGTTATGTTGGATAGAAGCTCAGCAGAAGAAAGACATATTGAAGAGATAAGAAAAATCAAGAAAGAGATGGGCGATAAGCTTGTGATCCTTGCCCATCATTATCAACGCATTGATATCGTCGATCTGGGTGATTTCATCGGTGACTCCTTCGAGCTGTCTGAGAAGGCCGCTCACAGTCGAGAGGCAAAGAATATTGTTTTCTGTGGCGTTCATTTCATGGCCGAAAGCGCAGCCATCCTTGCGGGGCCTCATCAGGTAGTTCAGATACCCGATGAACATGCCGGATGCCCTATGGCCGACATGGCGGATATCCATAACGTCGAGAAGGCCTGGGAGGAGATTGCCTCGGTAATCGATACTGCCGCGATTACGCCCATTGTGTACATGAATTCCGATGCCGATCTCAAGGCCTTCTGTGGTCGCAATGGCGGTCTTGTCTGTACCTCATCCAATGCACCTGCCGCCTTTGATTGGGCCTTTGGCAGGAGTGAAAAGGTTTTCTTTTTTCCCGACCAGCACCTTGGCAGGAACACGGGAAATGAAAGGGGCATTCCACGGGAAGAGATGATAGTCTGGGACCCGCAGAAACCCTTTGGAGGCAACAGTAGCGAAGAGATTAAAAGGGCCAGGATTATACTCTGGGACGGTTACTGCCTCGTCCATACCCATTTTACGACAAAACATGTTCGGGAAATGAGAAAGCAGTTTCCCGAAGCAAAGATAGTCGTTCATCCCGAGTGTCACGAAGAAGTGGTTGCCCTTTCAGACGCCGTCGGTTCCACAGGCTATATAGTGAAATACGTACAGGAGGCCGCGCCGGGTTCGACGATAATCGTGGGTACGGAAATCAACCTTGTAAAGAGGCTGGCACGGGAAAATCCAGACAAGAAGGTGATTGAGCTGCATGACTCGCTCTGTACCAATATGTTCAAGATCGACCTGAAAAAACTGCTGTGGACCCTCGAAAATATCGGTACAGTCAATGTGGTGACCGTTTCCGATACAATCAAAGAGGACGCCCGAAAGGCCCTGAAAAGGATGCTCGACTTACCCCGCCCATAGGTTTTTTAATCGTTTCCCTCGTGTACGGGAAAGACCAGTGCCCCTCCGTGCTGCCCGATTATCGAGGTGATGGGGAGATAGGCGATAATAAAAATCGGTATAACGATTCCTGCACCTGTCGGGGTTGCCAGGACCGCGGGTGAGACTACCAGGGCGATGAGGACGATAACATCAAGGATGAGCAGTATAACGGACAGCACTATCTTTCTGATGATAAGACCGTTGGGTTTGCCGAGGTAATTGACCTGCCATGATAACCAGCCCGTGGCGATTGCAACGGGAAGTGACATTGTTCCCAGGATGTGCATATAGAAAACCGCGTCCAAGAGTGGTCCCGTGGCGCTGATCAGATAATACCAGAGCAGAAAGAGGGGCGCCGTAATAAAAAAGGCCATAGGGAAATGGACCACCATCGGATGGGGGTGTCGCTTGAAAAAGGGATGGGCCTCCAGAAGGTTGAAGAGCCAGCCGGGAATGGGCGGTTTTTCTTTACTCTCGTCAGGTTTTACAACTCCTATGTGAGTGAACTTCTCCAAAACCTCTTCTCCGTGAGGTGCAGCCTTCAGGTTATCCGACAGGTCCTGACCGGCCTCATGCCGGTTCATGTGAAGGCCATTTTTCCAGCGTTTGCTGTCGCTTACGTCGTAAACCTTTCCCTTCACCGCAACATGTGTTGCCTTTCCTTCTTTCCCGTTGTTTTGAGCCAGTTCCTTTCTGTTAATTTCTTTCATAAGTCCCTCCTCTATATTGTAACGTTCCATCACAGATTCACTGTAACGTGAAGCAGAGAGCTTCAAAATCCATATTGCCGATGTCCATTTTAGGTATATTAAAACCTTTAGGCAAGTGAAATTATCGGATCATCTCTCGATTAGTTGTAGATAATTAAGGTAAAATGAAGGGGTTGTCTCCAATGAGGCAGGCGTGATCACAGAGGGTTCAAAGGGGTCGAGCGTCGAGGATTCCAGGGTTCAAGTGAAAGGCCAAAGAACTACGTAACCGTTTACCGTTTACAGTTGAAAAACAGAAGAAATTGACAGAATGTTAAAAGCACTTATAAAGTCTTTAGAAAATAAATCCTGGAGCCATGAATCCTTGAACCCTCTTCTCCAACTGAATTGGAGAAGAACCTTATGTAAATAATTCGTAAGGTACCATTTCCGAGATGAGAAACATTCCCACCCTCCTGCTATTTTTTAATTATAGAGACATAGTGTCAATATTTTTCTGTACTATTGACAATTTATTATGTAAAATTGCGCCATAGATCGTAATCTGAACACTAAACCGGCAACCTTTAGCGAGGTAAGGAATGGGTTTAGACATTACCGTAAAGATCGGCGGTGAAGCGGGCCAGGGAATACAGACGGTGGGAACATTGATGGCCCAGGTCTGTCACAAGGCTGGTCTGCACGTCATGGCGATCAACGATTTTGAATCGAGAATCCGTGGTGGGCACAGTTTTTTTCAGATTCGTATCAGTGATAAGCCGGTATGGGCGCCCCACCATAGAATAAATCTCCTCGTTGCCCTGGACCGCAGAACCTTCGATCTGCATTGTGACCAGCTTGTCAGCGATGGTATCGTTTTGATGGCTAAAACCGCCGGTGAAGAGGAGAATGTTCTGTCGATCCCCTTTGAGACGCTGGCGGATAAGGCCGGCGGTAAGATCACATCCAATACCGTTGCTGCAGGCGCCAGTCTGGCTATTCTGGGGGCACCCTTCGAGATATTCAAATCCGTCCTTTCGGAACAATTCGGAAAGAAATCCGACGTTTTAAAAATGAACCTCTCTGCTGCCGAACTGGGGTACCGGTCGGTAAAGGGTGTTTCGCTTAATAGTGGTTTTCTATGGGACTTTGCCGATCCCAAAGGGAGACTCATCGACGGCTCCCGCTCCATTGCTCTGGGGGCGCTTGCTGCTGACTGTCGCATAGCGGCCTTCTATCCCATGTCTCCGGCGACGGGTGTGATGGCCAATATGAACTCCTTTTCCAGAGATTTTCCCGTAGTGGTTGAACAGGTGGAAGATGAGATTGCCGCCATAAACATGATCATCGGCGCCTCATTTGCCGGAGTGAGATCCATGACTTCGACGTCGGGTGGAGGGTTCTGTCTTATGACTGAGGGTCTGGGGCTCGCCGGTATAACAGAAACACCCATCGTTGTCGTCAATGCCCAGAGACCGGGCCCGGCAACGGGGCTTCCGACGCGCACCTCCCAAGGCGACCTTCAGTTTGTCATACGGGCCGCCCAGGACGAATTCCCCCGCTTCGTATTTGCCCCGGCATCACCTGCCGAGGCCTATGAAACGACTGCGCGGGCATTTCGTCTTGCCGAAAAGTATCAGGTTCCTGCCATAATCCTGGTGGATCAATTTTTCTGTGACTCTCTTTATACCGATGACGGCCCCTTTCCCGTGCCCGAAACAATTGAAAGATTCGTCGTCGGTGATAAAGATATGGCGAATGCCGGCGACTACAAGCGATATGAAGTTACACCTTCGGGCATATCCCCCCGGGCCTTACCCTGCAAAGGGGAGGCCCTCGTTGTTGTGTCGGGGAATGAGCACTTGGAAGACGGCCACATCAGCGAAGATAAATTGAACCGGGCTGCAATGGCTGACAAAAGAAATGCGAAGGTGGCGGGTATGCTGGGGGAGATGACCCCTCCCCGAATATTTCACGGCAATAGCGAGATTCTCCTCGTAGGCTGGGGATCGACGGAAGGAGTCATACAAGAAGCCGTCGCTATGCTGCAAAACGAGGGCGTCGATGCAGGAAGCATCCATTTCAACGATCTGTGGCCCTTTCCTGCGAAGGCAACGCTCACGCTCCTCGATCAGGGAAAGAAATTCTTTGTCGTGGAACAGAACAGGACCGGCCAATTGGGTCAGCTCATACGGCAGGAAACGGGATTGAGCCATGCCGGTGCAATACTGAAATATGATGGAAGACCCTTTTATCCCATCGAAGTTGCCGAAGGGCTAAAGAAATATCTGGAGTAATGCTGTGGTCACGGTAGACGATTACTATTCCGATTTCGAAAATAAATGGTGTCCCGGCTGCGGAAACTTCGGGATTCTGGCTGCTATGAAGGATGCCCTCGTAAAACTGGAGATTCCGCCCGAGAAGATTGTGATGGTATCGGGCATCGGTCAGGCGGCAAAGACCCCCCATTTCCTCCAGTGCAATACCTTTCACGGCCTCCATGGAAGGGCGCTCCCCCTGGCGACGGGGGCCAAAATAGCAAACCACGATCTCAATATCATCGTCAATTCGGGCGATGGCGACTGCTACGGCGAGGGGGGCAATCATTTCATGAGTGCCATTCGCAGGAACGTCGATCTTACACTCCTCGTGCACGATAACAAGGTCTATGGTCTCACCAAGGGGCAGGCCTCACCTACGGCGGACAGGGGTATGGTTACAAAGATGCAGCCCCAGGGAGTGATGATGGAATCCTTCAACCCGCTGGCAGTTGCCCTCGTTCTCGGTGCCGGATTTGTGGCACGCGGTTTCTCGGGGAATATGGAACACCTGAGCAGAGTTATTCAGGAAGGTATACGGCACAAGGGCATCAGTCTCATCGACATTCTTCAGCCCTGCGTCTCCTTCAACTCCGTCAACACCTTCGGGTGGTATAAGAAACGTGTCTATGACCTCTTTGAGGAGGATTACGTGCCCGATGATTTCGACAAGGCACTGAAACTTTCCCGGGAGTGGGGCGATAAAATCCCCATCGGCATACTCTATCAAAAAGAAAAGCCCTGTTTTACCGACGGGATTGCAACCCTGCAGGAGGGCACCCTTCTCTCCCGCGAGTACGATCCGAAGCGGCTTCAGAATCTTCTCAATCCTCCAACTACATAGCGGACGCGCTTACTGCGGGGAGTGTCAATCAAACCGGGTAATCGTCCTGCTTCGTCTTCAATGCCATCAATGTGATATCATCGAACTGCGGTTGGTCTCCGGCAAATTTGATAACTTCATCCCGGATGCGGTCGATTATATCACCGACGGGCAGGCCTCGATTCTCCTGGATGACATTTATGAGTCTTTTTTCTCCGAAGCCCTCCTCCTTTTCATTGATTGCTTCGGTCACGCCGTCTGTGTAGAGGACGACAATGTCATCATTCATCAGTTCGATCTTCACCTCCTCCAGTTCCACCTCTTCAATAACGCCCAGGGCGATTCCCTTTGCCTTCAGGAGGGCTATATCGACAGATCCGCCCCGAAACATCAGCGGCGGATTGTGACCGGCGTTGACGTAGGTGAGGGTCTTCTTTTTTGAATCCAGAATTGCGTAGAAGAGGGTGACAAACATGCAGGACTTGGAATCTTCACAAATCATACGATTTGCCTCTGTGACGGCCTCTACAGCCGTGCGATCGCTCGTCGTGTGGGCACGAATCAATGTGCGGGATATGGCCATGAAGAGTGCCGCCGGAACGCCTTTCCCAGAGACATCGGCTATGACAAGCCCCCATCGATCCTCTGTGATGGGGATAAAGTCATAGAAATCGCCCCCAACTTCTAATGCGGGGACATTGAATGCCGCTATATCAATCCCCGGGATTTCGGGATTTGATTCGGGGAGAAAACTCTGCTGGATCCCTTTCCCGATTTCCAGTTCCTTTGTCATTCGTTCCTTTTCAGCCGTTGTGACACGCAATTCCTCCATGTACTCCTTTAGATCGGCGGCCATTTTATTGAGTGAATGGGCAAGGTCTTGGAGTTCGTCTCCCGTTTTTACGGCGACACGATGGTCAAGGTCCCCGCCGCCAATGGCGGCAGCCCCCTTTTTGAGTGCCACGATTGGATTCGTTATCAGGCGGGAAAGGAAAAAGGTGAGGCCGAATACGGCGAGTAGTATCATAATGAATATTCCGATGAAGATTTCTTCCATTCTCTGCAAGCGTTGATGGATGCGTTCACCCGTTGCGCGGGTAACGGCGGCAATCTTCTTTTTCGTTTCCTCTACGGGTTTCGAAAATTCATCGATATATGTGGTGGCCGCCACCATGTAGTGCGTTTCTTTGACGGGAACCATATACATGAATTTCTTTCGAATAGAGCCATCGAATTCCTCCCAGTCATAGTATCCTCCGATAGTGGAACCATCGAGGCTTGGCTCGAATATTTCCCACCATGACGAGAGTTTTTCCCTTAATCCCTCCATTCGAAAATCGACGAGTTTCGAATTGGGGTGAAATCTCATGATCCCCGTCTGCTGTTCATAGAGGCAGGTATATCCTGTTGCGCCGACTAGTCGAATCGCCAGGTCCTGCAATACCTCATCTCCCTGTAAGTCTCCAATGGTCATGTGGGGGTGAGACTTGATGAAATAACCACAGTCGTTGGCGACGTCCCGTGCGATGTGCTCTATTATCTCTGCGCCCAGACTCTCGAGGGCCTCCGCGCTGTCGGTGATGGCGCTTCCACCCAGGCTGGCGTTATTTTCCACGGCACTGTTACCGATGTCTTCTATGGTGGTAAAGGCGATATATCCCACCAGTCCGAAAGAGAGTATAAAGAGTCCTAGGAAGAGTGCCAGTATCTTTGTTCTGATGCTCATCTGTGGCGCGAATAATCTATTCATTACAGGTTCCTCATCATGTACATTAAGTAGAGAAGAATTAAGGGTTGCCTTACTATGTCCCCTTAATTCGAAAACAGGGAAGTGTCCGTTCGCAGTAACAACTGTTTGATCTAGCGGGTTAAAGTCCCGTCCGGGGAATTGTCCGATTCACCTCGGTAGTTCAAGGAAGCGGCGTTTTGGTAACAAGGGGTCGTAAGTTTCCA
>Ga0307990_1001899_pt1 | contig 17179 bp, 7 predicted proteins | sample EllFjometagen129_FD_203168 | JGI IMG/M metagenome (GOLD analysis project Ga0307990, IMG submission 203168) | Marine microbial communities from Ellis Fjord, Antarctic Ocean - #129 | ecosystem: Environmental > Aquatic > Marine > Unclassified | place: Southern Ocean | collected 2014-10-08
GGGCGAATACCCCGACATCCCTTCCGCTGCTGAAGAGCGCTTCTGTGGCAGCGGAGATATCGTCCTTCAGCTCCGGGTGATATTTATGAAGATAGAGCGCCTTATGGCATTGCAGGCCCTTTATGAACAACGTTTTACTGAGATAGGAAACATCTCTTTTTATTGTGTCAGACATAATAGAGCCCCCTTTTATTTTTCGTGTTGCTTTCGAATAAGCGTCAATCCAAAGTTGCGGTAAAGCCAATAAATATATTCACGGGATTGATTCAATCTTGGATTGACGCATGAAGAACGGAGCCGCTACGTGAACAACAGATTTTCCTATGGGGGTTTCAATAGGGGTCTCTCCCCGACAAGTTGCAAAACTCAACAACATAAGCTACTGAATAACAGATAGAATGGGATTGTCAATAATTCTTTATTCTGGGATTTCCCCACAAGTCCTCTGTATCTACCACCGCGAAGCGGTTTAGTTCTTCAATATGTAATCCTCAGTAATCCCCTTTGATCGAAATCATTTGTTAGTAGATGGAGGCAATGTCCGGCTCATGTCATATTTTCATGAATCGACTCACTCAGTTCAAATACAAAGCGAGAGGCTGGGTGATCTGGCCAGATCAATGAATACGATTGGCAACCAACAACAAGGGTCAATCGTAGACTTGACCCGTTTTTCTTTTTATCATTTACTGGACAACATTATTCCAATATGTCATCAAGTGGTACAATCCTAATAGCATCAGATTTGCATGAGCTATGGCCTTTCTCCCTATCAAAGCACAACAAATTCGTAATTTTTGTATTACCACTAACTACTAGCCTTACACCCCAAGTTGGCACTTTTGAGTGAAAAGCCAAATATCCTGATTTAGCTTCATTTGCGGTTATAAACTTTTCAGGATTTGAAGAAAGCTCAAAAAGTTTTTCTCCGATAGATAAAATCCAATTTAACCAGTCCATGTCACCCGAGCACATTGGCGCTATGCTATTTTTAGCTTCACTAATGGCAACTTCATCATTTCCCACTAACTGAGCTATAGCCAGAATTAGCCCATTGTTAAAAAATCTTTGGTATTGTTCTTCTGGTTTTTCAAAAAATGGTTTATCCAGCTTTAATTCCAAATCACAATCCCAAGCCAACCATATTACAAGGCCTTTGAGGCGGGCGAGGTCTTCAGAATCCGCTAAGCTATCAAATTCATTGTCATTAAGATAGAGCATTGAATTGCTACCCTCAAAGAGGCTACTGGCAACGGCACAAAGCAATTGAAAGCGTTCTGCCGCAGGAAATGAAGTCTGCCCTTGTTTTATCCACGAAACTTTCCCGTCGCATCCTCTTAGATATCTCAATAAAGCGAGTACCCCGGTTAAACATACAACAGCATCTTCAATTGATATCGTTCCCTTTTTCAGTTCCTCAAGACGATTTCCCATGCGCTTTATAAGCGTGTGAACTTTCTGGTGACATAGTTCTAACGTTTTAACTGCAATATCTTCATCGCTTTGTCTTTCTTCGCTGTCTTCAACTCCAACCTGTTCTTCTTCGGTTCTTCCTTTAGGATCCCGAGGTTCCAAGGGTCTCTCTATGTCGCTTTCACCTTTGATGTTATAAATCAAGAAATCAAGCAGGTAGGCCAAGTCATTCGATGTTCGCAAACGGAATTTTTTCTTGGTTTTTCGTGTTTCGCTTACATCGATAGACAAAGAAGAATCTTCGTTGCTATTTTCACTGACTGTCTTTGGCCCAGTCATGATTTTCGTAATACCGATATTTGGGTCTTTTGATTTTGTAAAAATAATTTTATCAATGCAATTTATAGCTGTTGCCAAATCAGGGGAATCAGAATTGAGACTGTTAAGTGCTTCCCTGAAACGGCGCTGTTGATTTGTTCGGGATTGCGACTTAACTATCTCTTCGTGATGAACAATATATAACAGTGATTTTTTATCACAGGGGCATCGCACATAACACGCAGAGCTTTTTACTGGGGGTGTAATCGATAGGTGATAATTGCCATTTGCCAGGTTTGCTGTGACAGATTCCAATAGTCCTTTATTGTGATCCAATACTTCACACTCCAGTGTGCTGGGCGATTCGGGTAAATCAATACAAAAGGCAATACCTTGATCATCTGTAACGGCAACCCCGATTCCGGACGGTCGATGCTTGTCGCTATTTTTTCGAAGTATCCAATTACTCTGAGCAACTTCCCAGTCTTTTTCAGTCAAGACGGGCATGGAAGGAATATCAAGCAAACCATTTTCCCGGGCATCTGCTTCCGCTTCTTGCCCTTTGCGCACTATCATCATCTCTGTATTGCCAGACATTCCGTCAGACAACCATGCCGGTCTGCTTGGATTTGCACTGCCACTGACAAGACATGTTGTTCCGCTCATCGTTTCGATTACAATCGATTTAGCGTGAAGATAGCCCATATATTTGCTGTGAGTGCTTTCTGAGGTGTCAACCCTGCCATAATTGACGAACTTAACTCCTTTAAGGTTTCCTGCATCTTGAGGTATCTGGACAGTTCCAGGATCAATCCCCACATACACTTCTCGGGGCGCCATATCTTCAAGGACACGACATATAAACTCACACTTGCTATCAAAAAACGCCCCTGAAATAATAACCCGCTTGGCTTTTTCATTAAACATTTCCATTAATTGTTGCCAAAGGCTTGGGCTTCGAGGTTGCGAACTTATAACTGTACAATTTCCATTTTCAGAAGGCATTTCATTTTTTAACCAAGGAGCAAAGCTTGCAACCTTGAAAAGCATTTCTGATAGTTGCGGCGGCAATTGTCGGGGTTGCCCAGCTATCCATTCGCAAATCTGATGCCATGCGCTACTAATGAGACTAATAGCCACATTGTCTTCGAGGTTCTCCAGGCGAATCAGATTTGTAATTTCGCGGTTAAAACCGAATCCCGCAAGTGTCATATTATGGCTTCCAATAAGGAGAACACCTTTCTTTTTCCCGACGAGTAATATAACTTTTGGATGAAAAGCTCCCTTCGAATGCATTGGAACCAGAGAATAATGTCGGCCTGCAAAGCGTGGGGGATAGTTGTTAAGAGACTCGGCGCATTGTCCGGCATCCATCAGCAGAACATTGTGTCTTACTCCGGCTGCTACCAATTTGCGCAACACCACATCTTCATAAAAAGGAAGGTAGGCATTAAAGGTGGTAATCAATGAGGCACCATAACCGCCTTTCGTGATTTCACCTAGCAAGGAAATTCTTTCACGCATCATTAGTTTCCTTTAACATCATGCCTAACTCAGAGATCTCCCAAGTATCACCTTCCTTTATAAGTGCACCTATGTCTTTGAGGATTCGCAGTGCTTGGTTGAAACGGGGCGAGGTGAAAACTGCTTTGGGGACATCGATTACTTCCAATCCGAAATCAGATGGACGAATACGGAACGTTGATTGAGACTGACCGCGCAGCTTTCGAAGTGCTACCTGCAAATGAACATTCACTCCCCAATTGGAACACAGCCACACAATCCATTTCTTTACAGACAAATCTTTCCATTCATTTTCGCTGAAATTAAGAAATGAATTCAAGTTTATCGGATAAACCTGAAAGTAGTTAGCAGGGAAAACAAAACCACCATATCCCTCTGCGGTTTCTGATCTGATTTTAAGAGTCAACAATACTTTGAGGCAGGCCTTGATGATACCAGAGCGGTTGCTGGTTGTTTTCTTTTGGTTACACAGGTCAACCACTTTATTTGCCTGCTGTATTTCATGATCAGCGTGGGTCCAATTAGCCAATCCCGGAAGCCAGTCCCTGCATTCCATTTCCATCTTACCAAAAGGTGTTTCCAGCCCAAAAAAATCTTTTATACTTTCTACTTCGGGCGTACTGACAAACCACCGGCAAAGATTATCCACAGAATCGAAATGTTGACCAGACTCTTCATAAGCATCTAAAAGGACGTAGAACAAACCCTGTGCTGCAATCGAGAGCAATTCATTACGCTGATAGATAGACCATCTCTTGCGGTTTGGTTTTAAATCTTCCGGCAATTCCCAGCTTTGTCCATTTGGCAAAGCATTGCTGTATACGCAGCCCCTGAACTGACTTAGATCAATGGAGAGCCCTTGCTTTGCCAAGTCATCGGCCAAATAGAGGATGGTTTGTAGACTTCTTCGTCGCGGAAGCATATTAAGATCGGCAAATAGTCCTTTCACAAAAAACAGATCACATAAGAGGGCATGTTCTTCCTTACTGCTGGTCAGCTGACATGGGCAGAAGCAACTCAACTGATCTAACCGGTCTGAAGAAACGACATCTTCCTCAATAGTCTCGATGAATAAATCCGACAACACATAATTATCCATGGCCTGCGCGAGAACTTGGCCAATCTGATTGGTGTATTTGACCCCTGATCTCACAGTTCCATCCATAATATCGAGTTCACTGAATACCCCAAGATAGTACTGCCCGAGTCCTCCGAGTTCATTTTTAAAATATTTGTGTTTGCCCTCTTCGCGATGGGCGTAATCTGACAATCTGACAGTTTTACCTTCACGGACGTCTGAAATTTGTTTTGAAAGATTTAAGCTACCAACTGTCGCGGCTGAGTGGTTGTCTCTGTCTGTCCCGGTAACATGGGCATGTCGCTCAGCGATAAGAGTGAACAGGCAGTCAGCCTTACGAAACCTATCAATGAAAATGTCGTTGAACTTATAACCACTCTGTTTCAGTGCCCATACAATCCATGGGTAAAAGCTATAATAACGTGCGCGATCCGTCGCATTTGTGATTCCGGGTAACAATCGGCCATATATATTAATGCAGGGGGCTTGAACAGCCAGATGATCCAATCCGCCAATCTGGCTGGGTGGTTTCACCCATGCTGTGGAGAGCTCCATCCTGACAACCTCTCATTGAGTAAATAGTATAGTTAATGTCGGTCCGAAAACTTACATCCTCAGATCATCTAGGAACTCCGATGCCGGATAGCTGCTCGTTACCAGTAGATAATCCCGTGCCCGGGTGCAGGCAACGTAAAGCAGATGGCGTTCCGTGTTGTACACTTCTTCCAGATCCGTGTCGTCCGAGACCGTTTCGATTCGTTCTTGCAAGGGAATAACCTCATCATCACAGGCCATCACCACAACTGCACGAAACTCCAGGCCCTTGGCAAGGTGCATCGTGCTGACGGATGCGTATCCACTGACCGTCTCAACATTTTCATCGAGCACTTTGTATGGGAGCCGGGCAGCCTCGACTGCGGCCCGGCTTCTGTCCAGTTCAGCCTCGGAACGAACGAAAACACCAATCTCGTGGGGCATCAACCCCTCGCTTATTCGCTCCGAAAGCCATGTCCCGACCGTTTTGATTTCGTCTTCCGGGGAGTCGAAAACCGTGATTGTCGGTTTCGGACCATTGAATACCGAAATGGTTCCACGCCGTTCTTCCGTATTGCCGTCAACGTCCGATAACTGGGGCTCCAAAAGGCGGTCGGCCTGCATCCTGATCTGATGTGAGGTTCGGTAATTAATTCGGAGCGTGTGCGAACGTCCACGAATATCGACGCCGAGCACTTTCCATGAGAATGGCTGCTGGAAGATCCTCTGGCCAAGGTCTCCTGCGAAGAAAAGGCTGTTCGGTCGCCCGGCCCCAAGCGAGGCAAGAAAGCGCAACTGAGGTACACTGATGTCTTGAGCCTCGTCTACGACAGTAAATTCGAAGGGCGGATGGTTGTTTTCTGTAAGCTGAGATGCCAGCCGACTGTATAGATCTGAATATGTTACCAGTTTCCGAACTCTAAGCTCAGACCGGACACGATCAAAAATCGACCAGAGCATAATACGTTGCTTCTCCGGCAGTCGCGTTTTGCGACCCAGACGCATTACATCACGGTACGCCTCCCAGGTGTCCAACTGCCATGCGTCAACAACCTGCTCCCACTCTGTAATCAAGAAATGCTGGCTGAACTTGTGTCCATCGACTTTTCCGGCAGCTTCTTCGATAATCTGTTGTATCACTTCCCGGGATGCGATGTGCGACCGACCGAAGTTCAGTTCATAGAGCCGCCAGCCGATTGCATCCATGGCGTACACTTCGAGGCGTTCGCCAATGCGCGGTTCGTTACTGATCAACCGCCTGAGTTTCGTTCTGAGCGCATTCGCCAGTGCATCGGAAAAAGTGGTGAGCAGCACCCTGGCATCGGGGTTGGCGCGAGCAAGAAAGACAGCCCGGTGAAGTGCGACAATCGTCTTCCCTGTGCCTGCCGAACCCGAAACCCGCGCGGGGCCATTGTATTCCCGTTCCACCAATTGACGTTGTGCCGGGTGGAGAAAGACGGTCCATTTCTCCCACGGATATTCGAAGGCGCGTTCAAGTTCCTCAATATTGTTCATCACCCTGAAACGGCGTTGGGCATCGGGATGGTCGAATGGATCTACATTAGCCGCAACCGGTTGTGCAAGGTGCGGCGTAGACCCGGTAGCCAAATCCAGCAGCGCCTCGCCGGCCTCACTCGGCAGATGGTCGGCCAGCTCCAGAACCGAATCCTCATTAGCTTTGCGCACATCGTCCAACCATTCGGCAGGCACGCCATAACTCAGCAGATCATTTTCAGGAACGTCAGCAAACAAGAGCGGCTTAGGTAAAGCCGGTTGTTCCACGTCTACGTATTTGGGGGTGGTTATTTCCTTGACCGTTTCCCGGATCTCGACCAGCTGAGCAGCGCCGGTCTTCGGATGTGTTTCCAGCTTTCGCCTTGCGGCCCAGAGATATGCGTTGTCGTGGTGATCGACATAACACAGAAGCAGGCTTGTATCCGTCTTATGAACGATCAGTCGGATATCCTTATTTACTCGGACTGACCAGAAGTTGGGGTCCTTGGCATTTTCGAGCTTATGGAATTGCAACCCCGGATGGGCAGGGTTCACTTGCAGGTCAAAGGCAGTGGTTTTTACTGCCTTCTGTTCATCACTCGTAAGTTTGGCAAGACTATCGGTAAAAGTATCTGAGATTCGAAATTCCATCAGGTTTCCACGGTAACAGGTATCGTGATCTGGTTGGCTATCGCAGTATAAAGATCGACGTTGGTCTTTGGTGCACAAATCGAGATAATCAATGCATAACGTGCTGCATTATTATAACGCTCATGACGAGGTCGCGTCTTCCACCAGCCAAGCGTTGGAAAGACTGCAAGCATGCCACGACTCGCAAGATCCGCCGCGCTGCCACGCCAAATATCAGAATGCAAAGATCCCTTATGGCGGTTATTTGTGCCGATTATCCACTTGGGATCGCTACTTTTGCTGCGTGTACTTTCTTCCTCGTCATGGGCGGCCGAATTGATTCGTGCACGAAAATCGCCTTCCGATTCGTGAGAACGTTTTACATCAAAGCGCAACCCGTGAGACTCATAGCGGTATCTCGAGCGGAAACCTCGTTCCGAGGGGTTGGGCTCTATAAAATATGATAACGTGACGCGCATCTCCACTTGTGTTTCTCCAAGCGTTTCGAGTTCATCCAATGGCCAGGGTAAACGATGCAAGTTCATGTCTCTTAGTTTTGGCTGATTGCTGCCTTCTCGTTGGAATGGATGTAGATGATTTTCCACTACCAAGGTGAGGGAATTTGAAACACTCCACAATGCGCGCTCCAAATTTGGCACACCAAAACCACAATGGCGCACAAGGTTTTCATAGGCTGATTTCGAGTGTTTGCCTGATTTTGGTAAAAACATTCTCATCATGTTATCCGACCATTCAGCGGAATGTACAATCAAGCCGCGTATTGTCTCGGGCCACAGATCAGGATAGGCAGCCATAAGCTGAGCAGCCATGCAGGTGGCAAGTGCGGTTGCAGCACTGGTGGCATTTGCTGTCGTAAACAATCGTTCCGATGGTATATGATATGATGTCAAAAGGCTTAAACTAGGCAACCATAATGCGCCAAGAGCATCTTTGGCTGCATTTCCACCTTCGAAAACCACGTCCGGTTTCATAGGCCAATGAGTTTGCCAGACAGCCGAAGTCGTGCTGAAGGGGCTAAGCCCGCCTTTTTGAGCAATAGGTTGATAATCGCCAGTATCCGGCTCGGTAATAGCGGTGAGGTCTGTAAAGGCGCCCACGGTCAATGCGTTCCATGCCTGGCCTGGATCATGAATGCCATCGGTACTGTTGCTATAGGGATATTGAATCCATGCATTCGGGTCATCGATATTCCCGGCTGACAACACCATTAATCGAGGTGTTGCGCCGTTATCGTCCGCATCTACAGAGAGACGATCCACCGCTGCCGACCATGCTGAAGGGCGACCTCGATCCCTGTTATCTCGGGCAGTCACTGCCATGCCAAACACACGGTGTCGATGAGGATTTGATATTTCTGGTCGTGCGACCGCCTCGGTTGTTAGATATCCGTGATAACTGGGATCTCCGAGATTAGCTCTATCTTCTGTTAATAGTTTAACCGACTCCAAGCGATGTCCAATTTCGACAGAAGTATCCGAAGCGAGTATTGTTGTCATATCCCCGACGAGAGCAAGACCTGCCATCGCGGTACCATGGCCTTCGTCATCGTGGATTCCCCATAATGGGTCAACCGTATGCAAATCAGAATCAGCAAGAGCTTGAGAGATAAGTGGATGGCCATTATTGATCCCGGTATCAAGTAAACACACATGCGGAACTTGCTCTTCTTCTCCGGGAAATCGACATCTGCTGAGTAACTCATCCAGCCACTCAGGCTGTACTGCCGGTAATAATGCGTCAAAGAACTCAGCCGTTTCTTTTGCCCGTCTGAGCTCGGCAATGCTGTTAAGTATCATCATAGAACGAGTCATTTCTTGAGCAGATGTCCGGGCAAGCAATACTGTTCGTTCCGGAAACCGCAGTTCTCCAGAGGCAATCTTAAAACCCCGAGCCTCGGCCAATCTACGAAAAGTCGCGACAGTGGCAAAACGATCATCTCGAATAGGCAGCCACACCTCCCACCAGAAGGTTTCATCATCCGTTGTCGGGAAAACATCAGGATCATCTGTCCACAGGGCACGCAGGCTTGCAACACGAATCTGACGAATCGTGTTCATGAGTTTTTTATGGTCACGAACATTGTCGTTACGGTCTCGCTTTTCCTCTATGTATTCTCGAGTTAGCTTTTCAAAATGTGCAAGTTTTCCATCAGGGACGAAGATAGTCGCATAGGTCCGTTCCCCTTCATGCCGCACATTCAACAACTCGATACCGGAGCGCTCTCTTGCCAGGCTTTCAAACGCAAGTTCAATTTCAGGAAAGCTTTCGAACTCTACCTGCAATCCAAAGCCACCATCAAGCCCAACTTCTTCCTGTAGCTTACGGGCTTCTTTCGAATGGAGTTTTAATTCCTCAATCTGGCTAAGCAAGGCCGTCCCATGCCTCTGCCGATCCCGCGCAGGGATTGGCGTTTTTTCAATAGGCGGACGCCGTGGGGAAAATGGCTCGGTATCTGTGAATCCCTTGAGAATGAAGTGCTTTTTCTTTTCGTTTTGATCAGGCATAGAAAAAATCCTTATTTTTCAAGGGGATTTTTCAGTCGTGCGGCGATGTCCTGTCGTTCGAGAAGATTCTTCCGAATATCGGCCTCGTGAACATTCGCATGCTCATTTATCAGCAAATCTTTAAGCGTTTCTTCTGCCGTCCGAGTAATTTCTGCATAGCTCAATCCACCAGCTGACTTAGCCAGTCTCTTCCAGGAAACGCCTTTGGCGACATAACGCACAAGCCGTGCCCGCAGTAAAGTAGCAATCTGTGATTCGGTGGGTAGTTCGTAGTGCAGCACATCATCGAAACGTCTAAATAGTGCGTGATCTAGGATTTCTACGTGATTTGTGGCTGCAATTATAAGACTGTAGGACCGATCTTGCTCGATCATCTGTAGGAAACTGTTGAGTACACGCCGAATTTCGCCTACGTCATTAGCGAGACCACGCTGAGAACCGATGGCATCAAACTCATCGAAAAAATAAATTCCACGCGTTTGCTGTGTCGCCTCAAAAATTTGTCTCAGCTTGGCTGCAGTCTCTCCCATAAATTTGGTAATCAGTCCGTCAAGTCTGACTTGAAACAGAGGAATACCCAATTCTCCCCCGAGAACCGAACCTGTCAATGTCTTGCCGGTACCGGGAGGGCCTACCAGCAATATTTTTCTACGTGGAAATAATCCATGTGCAAGAATGCGCTCAGCATGGCGTTGTTCACGAATAACCCTCTGAAGCTGATTTTCCAAGGCATCAGACAGCACCATATCGTTCAGGCGAGACTTTGGATAGGAGACAGTCAACAAGTTGGCCAATTCACCCCGAGGCTGATTGATTGGAATAGGCCTCCCTGTCCCTTGACGGCGTTTTGCTTCGTCGATCAGTGAACGCAACTCCTCTGCTAGTTTTCCATGGCCTAACTTCGCCTCATGTGCTGCTAGTTGCATGCCCACGGAAAAAAAACGCTGATCATCGCCTTCCAAATGTGATTTAAGCAGTGCCTTTAATTGCTCTGCACTTGCCATGGCTATCCCTCCAATATCTGATTACCTCTCCTTATACCCTAAACACCTTCATTACTTCATCCCCTAAATGGTTGATCACCTTAACTGCGATCCGCCCTGATTCCGGTTTGTCGAAGGGGCGCGAGGTGTCGCTGTTGAGCGTATCCCAAGCTTCTTGGTTAATCTCGGCTTTGAGGGTGGTCTTGAGGGACTTATAGGGATCGTTTGCACCGAGGAAATAGGCGTGGCGGACGAAGAAACTCTCCTCGTTATAATCGGTATCGATGAACCAGCAGGCAATCCCTTCGGCTCCGTCGCTGCGGACCTCGCCGGTGTTGGGGTGAAACACATCCACGCCATTGATCTTCACCTTGATCTGCCCGTCTTCGGCGTCCATGATATCAATGTCAGGCTCACCGAAGATGACGAAGAGGTTCCCCTTGCCGGTATTTTTGAGGTCATCGGCCATGTGCAGATCAGCGTTCATACGTGCCTTGAGGACCGGAATACGGCCAAGCTTGTCAAATTCCGACGAGTGGGCGTCATAGTTGAAAGCGCAGGCGATAAGGGCGTCGAAATCGGCGTCCCCAGCCTCACGGGCGGCGGCCACAAGGTCAGGGCGAGATACTGTGCCGAACTCCGGGCCGATGAAGATAGCGGCTCGTTTTTCAATGCCCGATTGCACGTCTCCTTCGATGTACCGCCCTTCGGCGCATACGTAATGCCCCGGCCAGGGAGCGATTGAAGTAAAGGTAATCTTGTCTTCCTTGTGGGCCTGCTGTACACCGGCGGTCTTGAGGTTTTCCAGGATCATCCGGGTAAAGTCCTGTTCTTCTCCATAGCCGGACCTGGGATCCGCAACTCCGTCGATGAGTTCGTCATTTTCATCGACGCCCAGCACACGGTGCGGCGAGAGGCTTTCGACGGTGAAGGGACCGGCAACGCGTACCTTCTTCTTATCTTCGTAGGGTTTGTCGTAGAGATACTCGTAGTCGGCCTTAGCGGCGATGGAGGCGTCGATCTCCTTCTGACGGGCGATACGCTGTTCCCACCACTGGCTGTGAAGTTGCTTTGCCTCTTGGGGCCAGTCATCTTTTGCATCGCGGGGGAGCTCCCATTCTTCCCACATTTTGTCCAATATCCTGTTGATCTTTTCGCGAAGTGACTCCAGAAGCTCCTGATACTTTTCCCAGATGACGTCGATCTCGGCATTGTTAGCGATGGACTTGAGCGTGATATGAGGCACGCGCTGGTAGACGAATCCCTGGCGAATGTCACCGCGCGTGGGCTGGCTCGAAGGTGCTGTGTGTTCAACCTCGGCCTCCTTGTATTGCCCTTCCGGGGAGTTAGCCAAGAGGTAATAGGGATATCGCGCTCCCATAATCCGGGCACGGGCGAGCGCAAGCGAGACGCGAGAGGTATCGATGGTGATCCATCGGCGACCCCAACGTTCGGCTGAGTAGGCTGTTGTACCAGATCCGCATGTCGGATCAACAATAAGATCACCTGGATCAGATGCTAGGAGGATGCAACGAGCGATAATTTTTTCGTTAGTCTCGACTACATACTGCATGTTGGGTATCTTGCCCGCAGTATCCTGCCAGTAATTAGTCTGCTCAATTCCCCAATTATCTGACATAAAATACTTGTAGGCAAGCGTCTCGCGAGTGCGTAAAAGGCGATCGGAACGCCGCAGACGATTCATTTCATCTAGATCACCCCGCCAACTGTGTTTGGGTCCAGGAGTTAGTGCCTCTCCCCTGAAATCAAAAAAACAATCACGACCATCAATCTTTCCTCCGTCACGAACCTTGTCAGCGCGAAACACAAAAGCCCCAGCAGGTAATGGGACCTCAGACCTCTTCTCTTCAGTTGTCAAGGGACGCTCTCCACCGCCAGGTTTCAGCAACCAAAGTGCTAACTTTTTCGGATCCTCGGTGGAGCCATCAGCCATGGTTCTTTTCCTGAACAACTTGCGAGCCTTCACATATTCAATATCCTTCGCATACCAGAGAATGTAGTTGAAGCTGTTCTTAATCGTTCGAGTTTCTGGTGATGCCTTTTTGAATGTAATTGTTGCAACAACGTTTGTGTCCCCAAATACTTCATCCAATAAAACACGAACACGATGTACATTTTCGTTCGAGATTTGGATAAAAACTGAACCAGATTCTGACAGTAAATCTCTCGCCACAGTCAGTCGATCCCGCAGATAAGTCAGATAGGAATGAATCCCATCTCGCCAAGTATCGCGGAAGGCCTTCACCTGCTCCGGCTCGCGGGTAATATGATCGACCTTACCATCCCTTACATCGCGGCTCGTCGTGGACCACTGAAAGTTGGAATTGAACTTGATGCCATAAGGGGGGTCAATGTAAATGCACTGCACTTTGCCGCGCAGTCCCTCGCGTTCGGCCAACGAAGCCATGACCTGGAGACTGTCACCAAGGATCATGCGGTTCGACCAGTTGGCATCATGCTGGTAAAACTCGGTTCTGGCGCCTTCGCTCGGCAGCCCGTTGAAATCGGAGAAGAGATCAACCTGCTGCGGTATGCCATCCTGTTCCTTTGCTTTGGTTTGCTTGAGCAGGTCGTCGATCAGGACCTTGGGGTGGACTTTCTCCTGGATGTAGAGCGGCGGCGCCTGCACCACCAGATCCGACCAGTTCTGTTCATCCTTTCCGCGCCAGACGAGCTGCGGATCGAGATCGCGGTTGCGCCGCTCGTAAGCGACCCTGATGGGATTCTGTTCATCCTTTTGCATCACCGACTGGTATTCGACGGTGGGAATGTACGTTCGCCGGGCCTCATCATGTGTGATGGTTTCGATAGACTTATTTGTTCTGTTCTTCCTTGTTTTTTTTGCCATGGTGGTTCCTTAAACCGCCGCCTGTGCGGCGACTGAATCGATCATTTTATTAAACTCGGCCTCTACCTTAGCTTCAAAATCAACCTCAATCTGATAGACTTCGGTGAACTCGGCAAACGCCCAGCGGCCGTATTGTCCGTTGTTGTTCACACCGGGCACCCAATAGATCTCCATGGTCGCTTTTTTGTCCTTGGCGTCCTCGCGTCGATACCCTTTGATCTCAACGATCAGGTGCAACAGGTCCTCATCCCCATGTCCATCATCCACCAGTACAATGAAGTCGGGAATGTACTTCCGTGTCCCAGAGCCATAGCGATAGGGCACTTCAAGGCCCAGGTTGTGATTCTTGACGTAGGCCTTGACACGAGGGTGAGCTTCGACGACACGGCAGAACTCGGCCTCCCAGTCGCTGTCGAGAATGACCCAGTTGATGTGACATTTGCGGGCATCACTCTCCCAGCGATTTTTCTTAGAGGTATTGAAATTCACTTGCATGGTGGAGCCCATGGGGTTGTACGGATCGAGAACCGCCTTGATGGGGCGTTCCCCAACCAGAGAGCGAGTGATGCCTGCGGTAATGCGTTCGCAGGCCCAGTCCGCCAGTTCCTGGTACATTAACTGTGCAGGATAGGTGCCGCCCTTGCAAACGAGACAATTATCGAGCCACTGTCTGGTAATCCGTTTGAGTTGCCCGAACAGGTGGAGTTTGGCATCTGCGCCGGGGTCGCGCCACTTGGTATAGAGCAATCGCTTGGCAACGTGGAACAATAGAGTGGACCGCCGCATATCTTCCAGATGTTCCAGGCTGAGATCAACATCTTCACCAATAATCCCTGCATTCTTGGTTATAGAGGGGCCGACAACATCCGGCGTAAGCTCCAGAACAGAGTCTCCATTAAATACTGCTGTGAGACGTTCTTCAGGTAATTCGACACGGTATCCATTAACACGTGGAAACCGGATTTCGAGGTGGTCGCGCTCGGGGCGCACTGCCTTAACATGGATTGTTTCACGGGGCGGTTGCGGTGGTGCAACAACCGGCTTGGCAGTGAAGTCGAACGGGATACCCAGTATATCTGCGTATTCCACATTGAACAGGCCCTCCTCATTGAGATCGTATGACTGTCGGCGCAGTGCTCGGCCAATCACCTGCTCACACAGCAGCTGTGTGCCGAATGCGCGAACCCCGAGGATGTGGGTGACATTGTTGGCATCCCACCCCTCTGTGAGCATGGAAACCGACACAACGCATCTGATGGATTCACCAAGGCGGCCCTCTTTTCCAACAGTATTCATAACTTCACGAAGCAGGTCCTGATCGGTAATGTTCTCGGCCTTCTGGTGGTCTCCCCGCTCGCGCATCTCATAGCGGAAACGCTCAATCTCATCCGAGGCCATGTTGCGGAAGTTTTTATCAAGCACATCTCCAGATTCCAGCTGTTCGCTATCGATCAATATTGTGTGAGGTCTACCAAGCTGGTTACCGTGCTCATCGAAATTACGGAAAAGTTCGAGCCGTCCGTTTACCAGAGTAGTAGAGCGGTCTTCATTTTCTTGATAGAAGCCTGAGATGAAGTCGTAAACGAGCTTGGATATCGAGGTGTTCTGACAAACAACAATAAAGCAGGGAGGAACATGAATGCTGATTTCCCTCCATAACTCGTATGTCTTTTTATAGTGGCCATAGAGAGCTTCCATCGCTGTTTGTAATTCAACAGGGAGGCTGAGTGGGTCTAGAGTTTTTGCCTTACCTCGACCCTTCCGGGGCATCCGCTTGCTAATATATTCCCAGAGGTTTCTGAACTTAGGCATATCACCACCCGGGATATTATCAGCCACAGGAACGCGCGGCAACTTCACGATTCCGCACTCGATGGCGTCCATGAGGGAGAAATCGCTCATTGTCCAAGGGAACAGGGTGCCCTCGGCGTAGCCAGAGCCACTGAGGAAAAACGGCGTCGCCGATAGGTCGATAACGCGCGTAATCCCGAGATTACGCTTGACGGTTTCGAGACCAGAAATCCATAGACGGGCGGCCTCGTTGTTCTTTTCCGCTTCTTTTTTGTCATCCCCTTTGAGAATACCCTTGCCATCGCCATTAGGCTTCTCGCGGTAGCAATGATGGGCCTCGTCGTTAATCACGAGAATTTTTTTCATGCCCATCAAGCCGGGCATTACTCTCTGAATCATCTGGCCTTCGGTCTCTAATGTGTGCAGTGATTCCCCTCGACCCTGGAGCAAGGAGCGACCACCCTTTGAAAGGTCAATACGCTCACGGAGCTTGAATGCGTGAAAGTTGGTGATAACGATTTTTGCCCGTTCCAGATCTCCAAGCATGTCACCGGGCACCAGTTCACGAGATTGGTAGTAGCTATCCGGGTCATTAGGCTGGAGCACACGGAGCCGGTCACGGATTGTCAAACCAGGGGTAACAACCAGGAATCCACGGGTGAATTTCTGGCTATTGGGACGGCGCACTGCGTTGATGGTCTGCCATGCAATCAGCATCGCCATAACCGCTGTCTTGCCTGTGCCGGTGGCCAGTTTCAGGGCAAGCCTCATCAGCTCAGGATTGGCTTGCTCGTTTGCGGCAGCAAGGTGTTCCAGAAACCCTTTGCCTTTCTTGCCTGCTTGTGGGGCCACCTCGGTCAGCCAGATTAAGGTCTCAACGGCTTCGACCTGGCAGAAAAATGGGCGGAAATTGTTGAACTTGTAATGACGCCAATGCTGAAGCAGACGGGTAGTTTCGGGCGTAACTCCCCAGTCGTTTGGATTTGGCATGCTTCGCCAGTGGTCCACGTTTTGGCGGAGTTTATTGATAATTGGAGTAGGATCGTATTGTTGCTCCTGAGTTGAAAGCCCCTTGCCTTCGTCAAAGATCATTTGTTGCTGAGTATCTAAACCCTTGCGTTTTCTGGGCTTGGGAATCGGAGTGATGAACTCTGCCCGGCGACGGCGCTGAATAATTTCTTGTGTCGGTTGTCCCTGATCATCGAGTTCCCAGTACTGCATCGGGTACTCATAGGGAGAGTTGATGACAGGGTGTTCGAAAAATCGATTATCCATGTGTAAATATTCTCCTGAGGCTAGCTGCTGTGGATTCGATCATGGTTTTATTCTATATCACCAGTGTGATGATCGGTCATCTTATGTCTTCCTTTGGCCGCCGCCCAAGATCGGTAATAGTTTTTACTATGGCAGTCCTTTTTCCCAAAAATAAAAGCCCCGCTTCTCTTTTCGAAAAACAGGGCTGTCATAGGCACGGCATAATTCCTCTCATGTAGTGGATTGCAAGAATCTCATAGAACGCATTAAGTGATTAACTCTGCTAAGGTATTTTGTCAAGAAATATTACAGTGAGAATTTGGTAATGTAAAAGAATGTTCGCAATGTCGAGTAATGAGACCATCGAGATCTCCGGTTTATGCTGCCTGTTGTAATGGCAATCGTTGCTCTTTATGAGTGATCCACGATCCGCTCAGGTACTTGAGAATAGCGTCGTCGTTCTGGACGGTCCGGGTGTGAAAAGCTTTTTGTTCTTATCAGAGAAGTTTTTTGCCTTCGCAGATATTGAGCAGTTCGGCAAGAGCAAGGATTTGTGGTCTGCGCCCTCTACCTTCCCTCAGCACCATGATGATACCTGCTTTTTTAAGTTTCCCCAGCATGTTCATAATCATGGGCAGGCTTGGCATGTCAAGGAAAACTGGAGTATTGGCCGATGTCTTTGTTTCTGAGAACAGACTTATCCGGATAAACTGTTATGATTTCCTCATCCGAAAAAACAACCGTATGGATCTGTATCTATTTCCGC
>Ga0307990_1001900_pt1 | contig 17174 bp, 15 predicted proteins | sample EllFjometagen129_FD_203168 | JGI IMG/M metagenome (GOLD analysis project Ga0307990, IMG submission 203168) | Marine microbial communities from Ellis Fjord, Antarctic Ocean - #129 | ecosystem: Environmental > Aquatic > Marine > Unclassified | place: Southern Ocean | collected 2014-10-08
TTCATCTGTATTTATCTGTGCCTGAGAAATTGTTGCTGGTTGTTTGTTATTGGTTGCTGGCTGATTGACTGCTTTGCAATGCTGGTTTAATAGACCCCTCAATGCTTCGGGGTGACTGGCGTCGTGGGGAATGGTTGCCAGCTTAATCACCAAACCAAATTCCGCTCGTGCGGGGAGCAAGCGGACGCAGTATGGGACGGAGATTCCAATCAGAAGACTCAATTCGCATAATTCGCCAAATTAGTGATTCAAGGAACATCCGAATTTGCAGGGCCTGCGAATCCTCTGTGGCCTCAGGACTCTCTGTGGTAAAGCGTAATCCCAATTTGCCGGAACGGCAGATCTTTGCGGCTCTGTGTCTTTGTGCTAGCACACTAAAACCAGCACAACCTATCCCATAGTCCACCCGACTCCCATCGGTCTACAATAGAGCATCAATGGCTTCCTTGAGTTTGGGAAGCTCAATATCCACCACATCCCAAACGGCCTTGAGATCAATCCCAAAGTAGTGATGAATGAGAATATTACGCATCCCAATTATTTTACGCCAAGGCATATGATCGGATTGTTCGCGGAATGAATCAGAGAGTCCAGTCGCAACCTCGCCGAGGATCAAAAGATGATGTAGAATCCAAGTCTGAATCAGTTCGTCTGATTCAAAGGCTGTTTTGCCACGACGGGCGTATTTCAGGATCGCATCAATGGCTTCCAGGATGTCGCGTAGCCTTTCGTGGTCATCTCTCATAAGTCTACCGCCTGCTTTAGCACGTCATCCTTAATGCGTTCGCGCAATCCGGTGGTAGTGACCACATCAATCTTTCGCTGTAACAGGTCCTGAAGGTCCATGAGCAAACCTCCGAGATCAAACAAGGTGCGTCCCTCTTCCAAGTCAACCAGGAAGTCAATATCGCTATTCTCATCAGCAGTCCCCTCAGCCACAGAGCCAAATACTCGCACATTGATTGCGCCATATCGCTTGGCAATCGCCAAGATCTGCGTTTTCTTACTGCCAATGAATTCTTGTATACCCATCAATGGACTCCTTAAATATACCACTCTAGTTTATGAGGTCATGAAGACCTTGTCAAATCCATAAAACAGGAAGCGAGAATCTCCTTACCCCATGGGGAACCAGCACCTTTGCCGAAGATGCCAGAAGTGTTCATATTTTTCTAATTCCCGCTGTATGGACAGGTTAAGGAATATCTGGTAGAGTGTCGACCTTCAGTATACGATATGAATAGGATCACCTTTTAAGGATGTTTTTGATATGACGACGCCCAATCATGAGTCTGAAGATAAACCGGAAACCCGGAGTCTGGATTTTGTTCGCACCATTGTGTCTGAGGACAACAAGAGCGGAAAATGGGACCAGCGCGTGCAGACGAGGTTTCCGCCGGAGCCAAATGGGTATCTGCATATTGGCCATGCCAAAAGTATTTGTCTGAACTTTGGCATCGCATCCGAGTTTGATGGCAAATGCAATCTTCGGTTCGACGATACCAATCCAAGTAAGGAGGACCAGGAGTATGTGGACTCCATTGAAGCAGACGTACGTTGGCTGGGATGGGATTGGGAGGATCGGTTACTATTTGCTTCGGACTATTTCCAGAAAATGTATGACTGGGCCGTGGAACTGATTAAAAAAGATAAGGCCTACGTGTGTGACCTGACTGCTGAAGAAACACGCGAATACCGTGGGACACTCAAGGCACCGGGTCAGAATAGTCCGCACAGAGATCGATCGATGGACGAGAGCCTGGATCTGTTTGCTCGTATGAAGGCTGGAGAATTCCCGGATGGTTCCAAAACACTCAAGGCCAAAATTGATATGGCCAACCCGAATATCAATCTGCGTGACCCCGTGATGTATCGTATTGTGCATGCATCGCACCACCGTCAAGGTGACGACTGGAACATCTATCCCATGTACGACTGGGCCCACGGCCTGGAAGACTCCATTGAGGGGATTACCCATTCGATCTGTACGCTGGAATTCGAGAACCACCGCCCTCTGTACGACTGGTTCCTCAATGAGCTGAGTATCCACCACCCCCAGCAGATCGAATTTGCCCGGTTGAACCTCACCTATACCGTCATGAGCAAGCGTAAGCTCCTGCGTCTGGTCCAGGAAAACCATGTCAGCGCCTGGGACGACCCGCGCATGCCCACAATCTCCGGCCTGCGTCGCAGGGGCTACTCACCCGCTTCCATCCAAAACTTCTGCAAGACCATTGGCGTGAACAAGTTTAACAGTACTGTGGATTTTGCCCTGCTGGAGCATTGTCTCAGGCAGGATCTCAATAAAACATCCCCTCGGGTCATGGCTGTGCTTGATCCAATCAAGGTGGTAATTACCAATTACCCAGAGGACCAGACCGACGAGTTGGATGCTGTGAACAATCCGGAAGATCCCTCTGCCGGCACACGCAAAGTCCCCTTCTCCAGAGAAATCTACGTTGAACGGGCTGATTTTATGGAAGATCCACCCAAAAAGTTCTTCCGTTTGGGGCCGGGCCGGGAAGTCCGTCTGCGTTATGCGTACTTGATTACCTGCACAGATTATGTCAAAGACGAGCAGGGTCATGTCACGGAATTGCACTGCACCTACGATCCTGCGACCCGTGGAGGCAATGCCCCGGATGGCCGCCGGGTCAAGGGCACCCTGCACTGGGTCAGTGTTAAGCACGCACTGGAGGCTGAAGTGCATTTGTATGAGCACCTGTTTACCCAGGAAAATCCAGACAAGGCTGAGAAAGGGCAGGATTTCACGTCCAATCTTAATACAAAGTCCCTGAAAACCGCCCAGCATTGCAAGATGGAACCTTATTTAGCAGATACCAAACCTCTGGATCGCTACCAATTTGAGCGTATCGGGTATTTCTGCACTGATCCAGACAGCTCAAACGGCAACCTTGTGTTCAACAGGACTGTGAGCCTGCGAGATACCTGGGCCAAAATGCAAAAGAAAAAGAAGTAGGGATTGGGGGTCAGAATCGAATGGCACTAACTTAAGACCTTCTCCCGTCTCAACTTTGTCGCAGACTTCGTCGAAACGACGACAAAGGAGCCTGCATTTGCGGCCTCCGGCCGCCTATCGACAAAGCTCGCGACAAAGAAAAGGGATGGCAAACATGCTTAAGTTAGTGCCTTATGTTGCACGCAACATAAAGTGCCATTCGGGTCAGAATCAGGGTTTAGTCGGTCTTGCCAAAAAAAATGCAGAATCTTTGTTACCTTTTCTAAAAACATGGACTGTATTTATAGTGTGGACAAGAATTCGACACGTTTGTAGAAGGACAGAATCCAATTTGCGAAACCAGTAAGAGTAAGTGTATCAGCGTGACAAGGCTAATCGATCAGGCTCGTCAGGGTGATCAAGAGTGCATGGGTCAGTTGGCCGAGGTTGCGGAGGCTCGGCTGTTACCCTATCTCTATAGGTTGACTCTGAATTATGACCTGGCCCAAGAGCTTTGCCAGAAAACGCTTACAAAAATGATTCAATCGTTGGACAAATTGGAGCAAATCGAACGTTTTTGGCCGTGGTTGTTTCGTAGTGCTATGGGAGAAGTGCAACATCATTACAGAGACATGCAGCAACAACGCCTCATGGAGATTGCAGCTTTAAACAAGGCCCGTTTCTGTGAATACGTGGAACAAGAGCATGCAGATGGGTTGAGTTTTTCCGAACGGACAGAGTTGGCCCAGATCGTGGTTGAGGCCATTTCGAAGTTGCATCTGACATACAGAAATGTGCTGGTGCTTCGGTGTTACGAAAACCTGTCCTATGCCGAAATTGGCAAACACATTGGCTGTAAAGATCTACATGCAAAAGTTCTTTTCTTTAGAGCCAAAAGAATGCTCAAAAAGTACCTGGCCCGTCAAGGGTTTGGCAAAGAGACCCTTCTCACTGCATTGGGTTTATTTGGCTTGATGACTGTCCCCGCCAAAAGCTCTGCCGCCTGGACCGTTAAGGCCACAGCGTTGAATGCCGGTTTTCTTGCGGCAGCCACTGCCACGATAGCCAGCCGAGTCGGTGTTTTGCTCTTTACAGCCCTAACAGCCATGACAGCACTCATTCTGGAGCACCCTGGCATGGCGATTGGGATCATCAGCATGGTCCTGTTCGGAATTATACTTGCAGCAATCGCTGAGTTATTTGCAGGCTAGTGCAAAAAGCCTCGGCCTACTTTAGTCAGTCGCCGGATTCTCCCTTGCATCTACCCACTGAATAGGACGCATCAACCTTTAATCTTCAGGTTGACAAAGCACTGGTCTGTATTCATCACAGACTTTGCTGCGAAGATTCGCGGCGAGTCATTCCTTGATGGCAAATCTTACCCCATCTTTCTTCTTGCAATGCAGGAACGAGTTAATAGACTGTAGGCCACGTTTGATAATGAATGATTTGAGATGATGCCTTTGTAAACTTATGGTTGTTACTTTACATCGATATATTTTTCGCGAACTAATGAAGATCTTTTTGTTGACAACATTTGCGTTGTCGGTGATCTTGTGTCTGGGTAGCGTGCTGGAGCCTATACAGAAATACGGTGTGGGCCACAAGCAAATCCTGAATCTTCTGCTGTATTTCCTCCCTGTGACATTAACATTTGTGTTACCTGTGGCCTCCTTATTTGCCTCAACTCTGGCCTATGGTCGTTTGGCAGGGGACAATGAATTGGACGCATGCAAGGCCAGTGGAATCAGCCCTGCCACGATTGTCTATCCTGGCGTGCTCCTGGCAATCATAGTGGCCATTGCCAATCTGGTGCTGAGCTTTCATGTCATGCCCTACTTCATCCAACATGCTGAGTCCTCTTTTAAGGCCAATGCCAAGCAAATTCTTTTCAGAAATATTGACAGACGAGGGTTTTGGCGAACCCCTGATAACAAATTTGCAGTGTATGCGGATTATGCCGACCTGGATAAAAACATCCTTATGGGTGTAATTGTGATCAAGTCCAGAGACGCAGAGGTAGAGGCCATTTACTATGCAGAGCAAGCCAAGGTCTTTTTTGAGCAGGAAGAACACGGCAATATGATGCGTGTGGCAGCGTTTAATGCCCATCAAATGGGCGAGACCTCATCAATGCGTGTGCAGAATTTCGATATCACGGAACGATTCGGCTCTCTCCTGGAGGACCAGATTGACTTCAAACGTATTGACGAAATGAAACGTATTCAGGCAGATCCTTTGATATTCTATCCCAATGAAGAACGCGTGCGGCAAATCTGTTCGGTATTTTCAGGAGAGCTGCTATACCAGCACATTAAAACAGCACTTGACACCAAAGGCGTGTATGAAATCTATCCCATGGCCAATGAACCCAATGCCGTCAGCATCAAGGCAGACAAGGTTGAACTGGGCCGTAACCAGGATATCCTGTTCACGGGTGACCATGTGGAGGTACAAATTTTTGATGTCCGAACATCCACACCGCTTCGTCACCTGACCTGCGAAAAAGCCAAATTGATGCTGGAAGGGGATGAATTTGCCCCTTCCCTGCTGCTGGATCTAAGCAATGCCAAACAGGAGGATTCTATTTTCTTCATCACCACCCATGTGGAACAGAACTTGTCCTTACCTCAAGACATGTATCCCGTGATTCAACGCAATCGCGTTCTAAACACGCTCACGATTGACGTGGCCTCCACCTTTTTTCCGGAGGGACCATCAGAGACGTTAATAGGTCGTTTGGACGAACTCAAAACACGTATCCAACGGAATGACACAAAGATTATCGGTACCATTCATTCTCGCCTGGTCTTTGGCATTGGATGCATTCCTATGATCATCATCGGCACAGGCCTCGGCATTATTAAACGAGGGGGCCACTTGCTCACAGCCTTTGGTGCCAGTTGTATGCCAGCTTTAATTCTCATTGTAGGTATTATTTGCGGCAAGCATGTCGCCGAAAATCCAGATAGCCCCCCCGCTCTGGGGCTAACGATCATGTGGGCGGGGCTGGGTGTGCTCTGTGTGCTAACAGTGGGCGTGTATGGACGCCTCAATAAGCACTAACACTATGAAGTTGCTACCATGAAAATACTAGATCGCTACATTGCAAAGAACTTTCTCATTGGGTATGCCATTGCCTTTTGCGTCCTCATTGGCCTGCGTATCATTATTGACCTGTTTGTCGGCCTGGATGAATTTGTGGAAAACGCCGATCAGGGCATTGTCAATGTGCTCTTGTATATTGGAGAATACTATGGGCTTCAGATGGCCCTTTACTTCAAAGACTTTGCAAGCATGATCACAGTCGTGGCAGCAGCCTTCTCACTGGGTCGATTTATTCGCAACAATGAATTGATCGCGATCATGGCATCAGGCATCAGCCTTAAACGTGTGGCCGTACCCATCCTGTTCCTGTCTCTATTCTTTGCAGGACTATTGGTCATAGACCAGGAATTGATCATCCCCCGAATCAGCCACAGACTGGTGAAAGATAAGGACGACATTCCAGGGCAAGAGCAGTACAATGTCTGGCTCATTTCGGATGGCAAAGGATCGTTGTTCTACTCGTCAGCGTTTGATGTCAATTCCTCCTCTTTGAAATCGCCCTGCATCATTTTGCGTGAACAAATCAAGCCTGGCTTGTGGAAGGTTACTGGACGAATCTCAGCAGACAAGGCGATCTACAATAACGCCACATCCCAATGGGATTTCGTGAATGGACGCCTGGTTATCCCTGATAGTATCAGCGGCTACCAAAAAATTGATTCGTATGAATCGCCTAATCTGGAGCCCATCAGTATTCCCGTGATGGCCAAGGCAGAACATACATCCATGCTCAGTTTTAAACAGCTCAACGCCCTGGCCATGCAGAATCCCAGGGATGTTGCCCAACTGTACAGTCAAAAGAATTTTCGAATCACAGAGCCAATTATCAATTTCATTACGCTCATGGTCAGTTTACCCGTGCTAATCTGTCGTGATCCGCGTTCCATGAAATCCGCAGTCCTGGTCAGCTTCTCCATTACAAGCGCCTGTCTGCTTATGACATTTGGATGCAAGATGCTATCCACTGAAACGCTATTCTTCAGTCGGTTCATGCCCGAATTCTGGGCTTGGCTGCCAGTCTTCATTTTCTTACCCATTGCCTTCATCGAACTTGACGCCATGAAGACGTAAGCCAAAAGGCTGACGGCTGACGGCTGACGGCTGAGAGCTAAATGATAAGGATTTTATTTGTTGAAAATTCCGATTGGATCACCTTCGTTTGTCTGTTTGGGTCTCAGCGTCAGTGCCCTCTGTTTGTCCGTGATCCAACCGCCCTGCCCAGGATATGGGCTCGCCTGGATAGCCTGGGTACCCTTTGTGGTGGCCTGTGTCACGGCTCGCTCTTTAAAGGTCCTGCTTCCAACATCGTTTGTCATTTCGTCCGCCTATTGGCTGATCAACATGCACTGGATTGGCCCCATTACCCCCCCCGGATGGATTGCCCTGTGCCTATACCTGGCTCTGGGCTGGCCAGTAACAGCCTTCATCCTTCGGTTCTGTTTCCTAAGAAAAGTGCCCTTACTCCTGGCCTGCCCCATTATCCTGGTGGGTGCAGAGGTCTTACAGGGTGTGCCAATCAGCCCATTTCATTGGCGTTTTCTGGCACACAGCCAATTTCAGCAGCTCCCTCTCATCCAAATTGCAGATATCTTTGGCGCTGGTGGTGTGTCTTTTCTCATTGCCATGGTTAATGGCCTGATCGTTCACGCGATTCTCACACTCGGGCTCAAAATAAGGTCGGCCAAAGGCCTTATCCTGGGGTGCTTGGTTACGGCATTGGCCCTTCTCAGCACTGTTATGTATGGTTTCCAGCAGATCCAACAGTACGAAGAAACCGCAATCACAGGCCCAATGGTGGCCTCTGTGCAATCCAATGTGCCTCAATCGGCCAAGGATTCCCTCATGGAATCTAACGTTATTATGACAGAGCTGCTCACCATGAGTAAAAAGGCTGCTTTGCATAATCCCGTATTGATCGCCTGGCCAGAAACAATGGTCCAGGCCATCATAAATCAAGATGTCATCCCCTATCTTTCCAACCAAGAAAACAGCAAAGTCTTTGACAAAGCCATTAGAGCTTTTTCCAAAGAAACAAAGTCGCATCTCCTGGTAGGCGCCTATGCGGGGAGCCTGAGTCGTTCCAAGAAAGGTGAACTCGCCCTTAACACACACAATTCTGCGATGCTGTACTACAATGATGGATCGCAAGCCTTGAACCGCTATGACAAAATACGTCTTATTCTCTTTGGGGAATACATGCCCTTTAAGTACGCTTGCCCCTGGCTACATGACCTGCTGATGAAATGCACACCCTATGAATATGACTATTCCATGACTCGCGGCAAGGATCACACGATATTCAGTATTAATGATGCCTCCAACACCTATCGATTTGCCACGTTGATCTGTTATGAAGATACGGTCCCGAACCTGGTGCGACAGTTTGTGTTGTCACCGAAACATCAAAAACAGGTCGAATGGCTGGTGAACATCAGCAATGATGGCTGGTTCGCCCAGATCAAAGACAACCAGGTCCAGTCGAGCTCTGAATTGATTCAACATGTGACAGCTGGCACATTCCGGGCGATTGAAAATCGTATCAGCATTTTAAGGAGTGTCAATACGGGTATCAGCTGCCTAATTGACCCCTGTGGCAAACTCCAACAGGGTTACGCCCACGCCAGCGAAGATTTTCCCACACAAGTGAAAGATCGACAAGGCATGGCTGGATGGTTTGCGGATAAAATGCCGATATACGAAAAAGTGAGTCTGTTTTCCAGATATGGCCCATGGCTGGATCATGTTTGTGCCTGGATTTATGGCTTAACAGGATTAATAGCACTATTTGAAATGGTAAAAACTCGTTATGCGTATCATAAAACGACAAAAACATAACCCAGTTTTGTCTCTGGCTGTGGCACTCATCCTGTCCTGCCTGATGACAGGTTGTAAGTCAGCATTTCCCGTGTCAGAGGATTCCGATTCACAATTGCAGACCAAGGCCTTTCAGATAATCAGCGAGTGCCTCAACAATCCCGACCCCATCCTTCGAAGTTATGCCACCGAAGTTGTGGGGACGGCACGCCTAATGCCCTTGATGCCCAGGGTTGTTCAACTATTCAATGATCCTGAGGTATCCGTACAGTTCCAGGCATTGATTGCCGCTGGAGACATGAAATATACCATGGCTTCACCCAATGTCCAGCAGGTCTATAGGATGTCTCAACAAGATGTTAACGTCAGGATGGCAGCCGCCTATGCCCTTGTACAGATGGGCTCACTTCAGCACGCCAACTACTATAAACAACAAATCAAGCACCCTGATCTCACCATTCGAGCCAATGCGGCCTTATTGATTGGCAAAGGTGGCAACAGATCTGATCTGGCCCTGTTGGAGTGGGCCATGAATGATTCGCAGTCAGACGAATGGGTTAGACTGCAGGCCTTGGAGTCCCTGGCCAGACTTCAATCTCCCAATGTATACGAAAAAATATGGACCCGTTTGATCAATGCTTTTGCAGATGATCGCATTTGGGGCATCCAAGCCATGGCACAGCTGAGAAGCAATCAGGCCGTCAGCGCGATTACCACTATGTTGGACGATGAAGTCCCTGAAGTCCGCCTGACAGCCGCCGAACAATTGGGCAAATTGGGCGATCCCATTGGAGAGTCTGTTGTCAGGGAGGTCCTAGAAAAACCAATCCCAGGGGACATGGCCACACAAATGCGTACAAAAATCATGGCCACCCTGGCCATTGGCGAAATTGATTCTGACGCCCTGGCCAAACACCTACCCAGGCTACTTAAAGACACTTCAAAAAGGGTCCAACTCGCAGCGGCCAAGGCTATTTTTCGACAAGGCATGCCCTAGTTCATCACGAATAATCTAAAAAACCGCCTTTTTCGCCCAGTGTGAGCATACCCCATTTAGGGAAGATAGGAAATTTGACTTGACCTGAACACCCTAAATTTTTACAATTATGCTTATGTGTAGGCAGGGTGGAACCCAATTATCATATACGGCCCTCATCCAAATGGGGTCTGGTATTATCGCTATCGGGCCGTAATCCTGCTGTCTATTGGTCTACTTGTAGGTTTTGGAACTAACGTTCTGACGCAATTGATAGTCGAAAGGAGCTTGTTTTGAGCACGCTAACAAAGGTTTTAATTATACTGCAAACAGTTTTTTCTATTCTTCTCTGCGGTATTGTTGCCACATATGTAGCCAACGCAAGTGATTACAAAAAAGATTATGATGCAGCTGTTACACAGAAAAAGGCAGCCGTGTCTGATAAGAACAGTTTTAGAGAAGAATGGAAGGACGCCCAGGTCGATCTTGAAGAAGCTGAAAAGAAAGCGTTAGAAATGTCGCCCGCTCTTGAAGCCAAGATTGCTCAACTAACTGATGAACTGACTCGTGCCAAATCTCAGATCGACACATTGAACGAGCGAACCACAGGGCTTATGGCAGCCAATGAAACGGCCAGTGCCACAGCCTCGCAACAGAGCAAGCTGTATGAGACAGCCCATGCAGAACTCAAAGCGACTGAAAGTGATAAGATTCAACTCAGTCGGGAATACGATGAAACGCAAGGCGTGCTCCTGGAAAAACTGGCTGTGATTGCAAGCCAGGACAAGAAGATCCGTGAGCTTCAAGAGGAAAAAAGTGACATCCAAAGCCGCCTGGAACAATATCTCAACCAATATGGAAAAACACCGGCACCGGCCACAGCAGCCACGCTGGTGTCTTCTAAGGTCCAACTTGCCCAGCCCGTCAAGGCCATCGGTCTTAAAGGCTTGATCAGTGATCTGGACATTCCCAACCAACTCGCCGAAATATCTTTGGGATCAACAGACGGTGTGAAAGAAAAGATGATATTCATGGTAACACGCGACAATCAGTTTATTTGCAACATTGTCGTACTTGATGTTAATACAGAACGATCCGTGGGCCTCCTGGACGTCGTCAAAGGCACGCCAGTCGTCGGTGACAAGGTCAGCACAAACTAGAAATCCTTTGGCTCAAAACGAAGTCAATTAACACGAGGTCATGATTCATGAATCCAAATCGCAAACAAACAGCAGTACCCAGCAACATGTGTACAGCATTTCTTGCCCTGTCATTTGGTATTTTAGTGGCAACAATTGCATTTGTCGCATTTAAATGCTTTACCCAGTACGGAACACTCTTTAAAATACCCTAGTCGTTCGTTGTACTAATTCAACGGTGAGCATTACCAAAGGCACAGGACTCTAGGAATAAGTGTCCATTTTTCGAAAGGAGTCGAATGTGATACTGGACAGACTGTTTGGCATGTTCAGTACGGACATGGGTATTGATTTAGGTACCTGCTCGACTTTGGTTTGTGTACGAGACAAAGGCATTGTCTTGAATGAGCCCTCTGTCGTTGCCGTACGTAAAGGCACCAATATAGTACTCAATGATGGACAAGCTGTAGGCTTGGTGGCCAGGGACATGCTAGGCAAAACCCCGGGTTCGATCACAGCCATTCGTCCCCTCAAAGACGGTGTTATCAGTGATTTTGAAATCACTGAGGCCATGTTGAGTTATTTCATCCGTAAGGTCCATGGTCGAGGCGGTCTTATACGGCCAAGGGTCGTGGTCGCTGTTCCCAGTGGTATTACGGCCGTTGAAAGACGCGCCGTGATCGACAGTGCCGAAAGAGCAGGTGCCAGACGTGTTTTCCTGGTAGACGAACCCATGGCTGCCGGCATTGGCGCTGGCTTACCCATCACTGACCCCACTGCTTCGATGATTGTGGATATAGGCGGCGGCACCACGGAAGTGGCTATCATGAGCCTTGCTGACATTGCCACAGCCGAATCGATTCGTATCGGGGGTGATGACATGGACGAGGCCGTGGTTAATCACCTCAAAAAAACCTATAACCTTCTTATTGGTGACGCCAGATCTGAAAAGGTTAAGATCCAAATCGGATCTGCGGCCCCTCTTGATGAAGAGCTGACCATGGAAGTGGCGGGACGTGATACTATATCCGGCTTACCCCGAAAGATTGTAATCACCAGTGAAGAAATTCGCGAATCCTTGCGTGACCCTGTGGCCGCGATCATTGATGCGGTAACAGCCACCCTTGAAAAGGCGGAACCGGAATTGGCCGCTGATCTCATTGACAATGGTATCCACATATGTGGGGGTGGTTCTCTACTGCGTGGTATGGACACAGTCTTGGCCAACGCCACAGGCTTAAAAGTCCATGCCGTTGAAGACCCCTTGAGTTGTGTGGCCCGCGGCACCGCCGTGTATATTGAAAACCTTGAACTGTGGAAAGATACGATGGACCACAGTGATCGTGGCTGGGATTAATCACCCAAGTCACTTCCACCTATTGAAATGGCCAGAAACGGATGTCTGCAACGATCTTGACAAACCATGATGGGTAGCAAAACCACAACCTCAAAACGCACAGTCTTTTTGGGCTGTTTTTTAGGTGCGACCATTGTGTTGTTGGTTCCCCACGGGCTCACGAGCAAATGTCAATACGCATTTCGTCGCGTGTTTTGCGTGCCTTTGGGTATTAGCCGCAGCCTAACCCTGTCAGCCACGGCCCCTGCACCACCAGAAATAAGCAGCGAGAAGTATCATACCTTGCAGCAGGAATTCCAGAAACTAAGCAACCACGCGGCGAACCTGACTGCCGTCATTACCAAGCAAGAAGGAACTATTGACCGCCTGACCCAGTTGCGTGTCGAGCCCGAATGGCAGAAGCTCAGCTTCGTACCTGCAAACGTGTTTACAGCCCAAGGCGATGACAACGTGGTTATTAATCGTGGAACTCGAGATCTGGTCCAATTAAAATGCTTTATTCTGGCCAATAATGCCATAGTGGGAAAGGTGTCGGAAATTCAGAAACACCAGGCCACTATCGAACTGATTAGTCATCAAGGGGCCTTTTTGCCAGTGTACATTAACACGCGTGAAACTCAAGGCGTATGCCACGGTCTGGGGCAAGGGCAGATGGAAATCCAAAGTGTCCGTTACAATCGGCCTGTTGCGATGGGTCAGCCGGTGTACACCTGCAATCAAGCAGGCCTACTGGGCACGCCGATTATTGTCGGCAAGGTGGCGGCTTGTGATCGGAATGAAAAAGAGCCCTATCTCTGGAAAATAGAGATGGCACCTGCGGTGAATCTGACGCAATTAGATCGAGTTGATGTCGTACTGCCTGGTAGACCATAGTGTTGTAGAAGACATCAACGTTGAAGGACAACTCATGCATTGGATACGTTTCACGATTCTAATCCTGATTGCTGCGATTGTACAATCGAGCCTGGTGAATGTGCTTGCCTTGACCGACGCCCAGATCAAACCGAATCTCTTACTTGTATTGATGGTCTTTTTCGCCATTCGCTGTCCTGCTCAAGAGGCCATTGTCAGTGCATTTCTTATAGGATTGTTTGCTGACCTGATCGGTGCAGGCATGGGACCACAGCTTCTCGCCTTTGGCATCATTGGATCCTTGATTTCTGAGGTGCGACATATCCTGGTCATGCGACATATCCCTCAACAGATGATTGCTGTCTTTGCCGCCGGGCTTCTGTGCGGTCTGGTATCCTTGATACTCTTTAGAATAAAAGGCTGCCCTGTCCCCACCCAGACTGGGCACCTCATTCTGTGGCAACCTCTGTATTCTGCGGCTTTGGCCGGACCCTTGTTCTGGCTGTTTCAATTCGTTACGTCCCTGCATCACTCCAAACACCGTTCTGTCATATCCTAACGGCGTGCCATACTACTGTCTTATGTTTTACAATAAACGTGTTAAAATCTTTGTTGTCACCACCGGCTTGCTCGTGTTGATCCCGATTTGCAGATTGGCACAGCTCCAGCTCTTTTCCAGCCCGGCCTACCTTCAAGAAGTTGAGCGACTCCTGGATGGTGACAGTCAACAGACCCAGACAATTCGTGGGAGAATTCTTGATCGCCATGGCCGAGTCATTGCCAGCGAAGAACCCCTGTTCAAACTCTATGTCAGGTACGACATGATCACCTGTTATACCGACCCAAACGTACAGCAGGCCATGCGACTGGCAGCCCAGAAAAAAACGAACCCCAGCAAGGCCCTGGCCAATGTTAATGAAAAGATTGAAAAGGGATTGGAACGTATTGCCTACCTGTTGACACTCTGTGATGAGTTTGGATTTTCTGCGGAAGAAATCAAACAAAAAATCGACTCAGAGAACAGAAACATCTGGCATGGACGCATCTTCCAGGCCTGGCGAAACAATTGTCTGACCTCCCCCCTACATCTGCAATACAAGGGCAGGGAAGGCGCAGCACCCGGGAAGCTGGCCAGAGCCGATTTTATTCAAGCTTTCCCAGATAAGAACGAACGTATTCTCCTGATCTCATCAGAGAACTACAAGATACTTGAAATGCACAGTTTCTTCCCTCTGGTAGAACTGCGAGACGATGAGAACCTGTTTGAGATCATCAATGCCCTGCATGATATGAACATGAAGGGTGCCGAAGTCACAACCCAAGCGGCTCGCAATTACCCCTACAAAACAGCAGCATCTCAACTGATAGGATGGGTAGGCCCGGCCACACAAACTTCGGACATCAAAACCTTCGAACATGATCGCCTCTCCAAATACCAGGATGGAGAGCTTTGCGGTCGAGAAGATGGTATCGAGCGTGTGTGCGAGCCCATTCTTCGAGGTCGAAGAGGTGAATTAACCTATGACCTTGATCGCAACCTGGTAGAGCGAACTGAAAAGAGTTTTGGTCAAGACATCAAACTCACCATCGACATTGAACTGCAGCAGGAAATCGAAAACTATCTCATAACCTACCCACACAGGGCCTGCTGCAAACCTGGAAAAGCGGCCGTGGTGCTGGACGTCCAGACCAATGAAATTCTGGCACTGGTTTCCGTCCCTGTTTACGATTTGAACACAGCTCGCTATGACTATGCAAAACTCCAAGGTGACAAGGAAGCCCGGCCACTGATCAATCGAGCCATTAATGAACACTACCCTCCAGGATCTGTGGCCAAACCTATTGTGGCCATTGCGGGTCTTGAGTCAGGCACCTTTACCGCACAAAAAACAGTCGCCTGCCTCAGCACCCCCCCTCCGGCTGGCTGGCCCAGATGCTGGATTCAGAGACAGAGAAACATAGGACACGATGACCAGTGGCCCGGCCAAAACAATGCCCGAAATGCGATTAAGGGCAGTTGTAATGTATACTTTTCTCGTTTGGCTCAGGCCATTGAACTTCGTACCCTCCAGACCTGGTTTTCAAAATTTGGATATGGCAGAATTGTCCCGCTCACCCGGCCACTGGAATTTGCGTTGGATGCAGGGTTCGAACTAAGAACGCTTCGCCAAGTGCCTGGTCATATTCTCGCTCTGCCTGGCGAAAGAAGACTCGCCGGTATTGGCCAGGGGCGTATGATGGTGACCCCCTTGCAAGTCGCCAATTCCATGGCCACCATTGCCCGCGATGGCCGCTTCCTTAATCCTTTGCTCTTTCAAATCGATACAAGTCACGCAGACACCTCAAATATATCTGAAGACCTGGGCATATCACGACCCGTCCTGAACGTTGTTATTGATGGCATGCATGCGGTGGTTAATGAAATCCACGGCACGGCCCACGAAGCATTTCAAAAAATGGACTTTGCCCGATACGGCGTGCATGTGTATGGCAAAACCGGCTCCACAGAAGGCCCTGAACATGCCTGGTTTTCTGGATTTGCCAAGGACAAGTCAAAGCGAATCCTGGCCATTGCCCTAGTAGTGGAAGGGGGCCAAAGCGGAAGCACTGATGCAGCGTACCTGGCACCCGACATCCTCAACTTCTGTGTGCAGCGTGGCTATCTCGGCTCTCGATGATCTCTTGACTTTGCTTTTCTAAACTGATCCACCACATGCAAACATACCAGAATCGGGTGATGCCAAATCATGCGAGGCCCCGCATATTTCATAACAGCCGTAACCTGGGCCCTCTTATCTGGCTTGTAGCAATGAATGGGACATTTTGCACAGATTGGTTTTGAGGACTGAAATGGACAGCCCTCCAAACGTTTGGCGGCATACGCCAAAAGATCGTCACACTCGGAACAGAGTTCTTGGGAACCGTGATTCTTGCGACAATACAAAGATATCATAGCTTTGACGGTACGTTGTTCTCGCTGAATCCGGGTCATGGCAGCAACTTAAGCGTTCCTTCTATTTGTCCTGTGGAAATTTGCACCACTTCCCAAGCCCTTTCCCGCGTGGCATAGTCGGGGTAGACCGAAGCTGAAATCACACCCTTAGAGGCCAGAATTCGCGCCACCATCAAACGGGCTTCCTGTGACTTATTCAAAGCTTCACCCAAAAGACGCATAGATTCCTGCGGCGAGTGGAATCCCATACCATTGCTTGCAGACACATAATCCCATTGGAATTGGCCATGACGAATCAGTTGCCGCGCGGGTGCCAATTGGTCATCCGAGGTACCCGCTTCCATGGCGGCACGCACCTCGAAGTGGGCCTTAACCAGGGCCTCTTCAGCCTGCCAGGTCGCATTCTGAACCTTGTCCTGAATACTTTCAACACGAGCGACTAGCTTCTCTTCTTCCCAGCGATGACAAACCGCGCAACTGTTGGCCACATTAAGTAGCGGGCTCTGCACATGGTGATCCGTAAACTTAACGCCCCCTTCACTTTTGTAGGGCATGTGACAATCTGCGCAGGACAAACCAGCATACGCATGAACACCCGTGGAGAATAGTTCAAAGTCGGGGTGCTGCGCCTTGATAACCCTCACCTTTGTTATGGGATGCACATAGTCAGCCACATCATGTTTGTCGTAATAGGCAATCATACCCTCCGCTGTGGTGCCTTCAGTCCAGGGAAAAGTCAGGTAGTTTTTGGGATCTTTCTTGAAATAGTATTCTACGTGACACTGGGCACACACCAAAGACCGCATCTCCTGGTGGGTGGCCTTATTGATATCTTTACCCATGCCGGCAAAGGCCTCTTGCAGCGCAGGTCGTGTAATTCGAAGCTTCATAGTTTTGGGATCATGACAATCCTGGCAGCCAATAGGGTGCGATACTTCATCTTTGATATCATGAAAATTGGCAGCATAGAACTCCTTGACACCCATGCTTCCCATCAATCAAGGGACGTCCGGGCT
>Ga0307990_1001901_pt1 | contig 17172 bp, 16 predicted proteins | sample EllFjometagen129_FD_203168 | JGI IMG/M metagenome (GOLD analysis project Ga0307990, IMG submission 203168) | Marine microbial communities from Ellis Fjord, Antarctic Ocean - #129 | ecosystem: Environmental > Aquatic > Marine > Unclassified | place: Southern Ocean | collected 2014-10-08
CCTTTTTCTCATCCACAAGATATTTATACAATTTCACAATTCTAACCGCAAAAGCATAACTCTTTTCCTGTATAACATTCTCGCTTTTCATAATTTCATCTTTATTCGTAATTCGTAATTCGTAATTAATTCATTCGTAATTCATAACTTTTAATCGTCTTTGGTCATGGGTGTTTTATATGATAACCTAAATAGGTATTATTGCTTAGCATAAAATTCCGAACATATTTTTTAGCATTTTTGCAAGCTCCTTTTAAGTTATAACCATTTGCCAAATTTGCTGTTATGGCTGAAGATAAAACACAACCAGTTCCATGTTTGTTGTTTTTATTAAGTTGTTTTCCTTTAAAAACTGTGATTTCATCTTTTTCATATAATATATCATTAGCTGTGTTATCTTTATTATGTCCTCCTTTTACTAATATGGAACAAATATTTTCTGCTTTTATTAATTCTGTTATTTGCTTTGGCTCAGTATCACAAAAAATTTCTTTTGCTTCGTCAAAATTTGGTGTTATCAAATATATTTTTCTTAATAAGTCAAGTAATTTATTTTCAGAAAGGTTTTTATGAAATATAAAACCTGCACTGGCTTTAAGAATTGGATCCCAAATAATTTTTGTGTCTTTATTAAATGATAATAATTTATTTATAACTGTTTCAAGGACATCAATATTTTCAATTAGTCCTATTTTCACAAACTCAAAATCAAACCTGTTATGTAAAATATTTATTTGATTAATAATAGTTTTAGTATCTATCCATTTTAAATCAATAAAATCAATATCATTTTGTAAGGTAATGGCAGAACAGATGCCAAATCCATAAGCAAGGTTTGATTCAAAAGTTTTAATATCAGCAAGTATTCCTGCTCCTCCGCTTGGGTCAAAGCCGGCAATACTAATTACGTTAGGATGTATTAATGACATTTTTTGTTAAAATAAATTTTACGATAGATATCCAAGAATACTTTCATTTAAACTTTAAACTTTTATCTTGATAAGTATCATTCTTTATTTGTTTTCTCTATAATTTTATAAATATATCTTATTCCCCATTTTTTTAAATTCATCAGATTTTTCATTTATTTTTTGTTGTAATGCTTTTTTTTCTGAGATATTCATTTTTTGTGCTAATATTCTTACATCTTCTGTAATTTTCATAGCACAAAATTTAGAGCCGCACATAGAGCAAAAGTGCATTGATTTGTATGCTTTTTCAGGTAAGGTCTGGTCGTGAAATTTTAGAGATGTTTCAGGGTCTAATGATAAGGCAAACTGGTCTTGCCAGCGAAATTCAAACCTTGCTTTAGCCATAGCATTATCTCTTATTTGTGCACTTGGGTGCCCTTTGGCTAAGTCAGCAGAGTGTGCAGCTAATTTATAAGTAATAACTCCTATTTTAACATCTTCTCTGTCAGGCAATCCGAGATGTTCTTTTGGTGTAACATAACACAGCATTGCTGTTCCAAACCATCCAATCATTGCTGCTCCTATTGCAGAAGTAATATGGTCATAGCCAGGAGCTATATCTGTTATAATAGGTCCTAATGTATAGAAAGGAGCTTCGTAGCATATATCAAGTTCTTTATCCATATTTTCTTTTATAAGTTGCATAGGAATATGTCCCGGACCTTCTATCATAACTTGCACATTATGTTTCCATGCAATTTTTGTTAACTCACCTAATGTATTAAGTTCTGCGAACTGAGCTTTATCATTAGCATCAGCGACAGAACCAGGCCTTAGTCCATCACCGAGAGAGACAGCTACATCATAAGTGCTTAATATTTCACATATTTCATTAAAATGAGTATATAAAAAGCTTTCTTTATGATGATATAAGCACCATTTTGCCATAATTGAGCCACCTCTTGATACAATACCGGTAGTTCTGTTAATTGTTAATGGTATATATTTCCATAGCAGTCCTGCATGAATAGTAAAATAATCAACACCTTGCTCGGCTTGTTCAATAAGTGTATCTTTATAAATTTCCCATGTTAAATCTTCGGGTTTTCCATCAACTTTTTCAATGGCTTGATAAATAGGCACAGAGCCAAGAGGCACAGGAGAATTTCTTATAATCCATTCTCTTGTTTCATGAATGTTATCACCTGTTGAAAGGTCCATAATAGTGTCAGCTCCCCAGTGAGAAGCCCATACGGACTTTTCTACTTCTTCTTCTATAGAAGATGTTATTGCAGAATTGCCAATATTTGCATTAATTTTTATTAAAAAGTTTCTTCCTATAATCATTGGCTCTGTTTCAGGATGGTTAATATTAGCAGGTATAATAGCTCTTCCTTTTGCAATTTCATTGAGTACAAATTCAGGAGTAATAGAACTTTTAGCAATGTTAGCGCCAAAATTTTCGCCTTTATGTTGATATTTTAATTTGTCTAAGACGGATAATTCATTTATTTTTTGATTTTCACGTATTGCAACATATTCCATTTCAGGAGTGATAATTCCTTGTCTTGCATAATATAGTTGAGTTGGACATTTATCGTGTTTTGCTTTTAAAGGATGAGTATTAATATGTTCAAAACGTAATTTATCAAGTTTTTTATTATTTAGTTGTTTGCGTCCATATTCCGATGATAATTGTTCTGTCTCGTGAACATCATCTCTATTTAAAATCCATTGTTTCCTTAATTTAGGAAGTCCTTTTCTGACATTAATATCAATATCAGAGTCAGTATAAGGTCCTGATGTATCATATACTGTTACAGGTGCATTGTTTTCAACATTTCCATTTCTATCAATTGTATCTGACAAATGGATTTCACGCATAGCTACTTTTATGTTATGGATTTTGCCTTTAACATATATTTTTTTTGAATTTAGGAATGGCTCACATGTTATAGATGTTTGATTTGGCATTTTTTCTTTTATCATAATTTTATCTGAATTAATATTAAAAATAAAAGGGATATATGAAAAATGTTATTGAATGAATTTAATATGCAAAAATAAAATATTATAGCATTAATATATTAATTAAATTCCTTCGCTGGCATTATCCAGAGCAGGTTCAATGAATTTGATATCAGCCCGTAATTTAACCTGAATAATTCATAAATTATCTATTACGAAAACTTATGAATTATTCAGGTTAAGGGTTTGAAAAAAAACAAAATAACTTTGTCAATTCTGTCAAGCAACTGTCTGATTTTTTTAAAGTCCCTAAGGCACCCCTTTTTTAGAGTTTATAATGCAAATTTACATAAAATAAATTTATTATATACAGACATGTTAAAAATTTTAATTTTTTTTAGAACGAATATAGAGCAGTAGGAATAAAATTATTGAGAAGTTGAAAATAGTATGTTATTTTTTTTTGTTATAAGTAGTGTCTGCATAAAAATAATACTTTTTGTCATTTTGAACTTTATGTTGAACTTGTTTCAATATTGTTTCTGAATCTATAATAACTTGATAATCAGATTCCGAAATAAATTCGGAATGACAATATGAAAAAATATTATTTATTTTCGTACAGGCACTAAATATAATTTATAAAAAACATACTTTTGCTAAAAAAAATAATTAAATTTTTTATACAATGAAAATAATAATCATTAATGGTCCTAACTTAAATTTAATTGGTATTAGAGAAAAAACTATTTATGGTAATGTATTGTTTGAAGATTATTTAAAAGAACTAAAACTAAAATATAAAGATTTGGAAATAGATTATTTTCAAAGTAATGTTGAGGGAGAAATAATTAATAAATTACATGAAACAGGATTTTCGTATGATGGAATAATATTAAATGCCGGAGCATATACTCATACTTCTGTATCAATTGCTGATGCTGTTGCTGCAATAGATGCTCCTGTTGCAGAAGTTCATATTTCCAACATATTTTCAAGAGAAGAATACAGACATACATCTCTTATAGCTTGTCATTGCAAAGGAAGTATTATTGGTTTTGGATTGGATTCATATAGATTGGCATTAGAAAGTTTTGTTTAATACCGAACCGCTTTCAACTAAGCGAAAATAAATTTTTGCAAGTTTCAGTCGTTCGGCATTAACTCAACGAAACTATCAAAATAATATTCATCATTTTGATATCGGTTTCGTATAACTTGATAATCAGATTCCGAAATAAATTCGGAATGACAATATGAGAAAATATTATTTGTTTTCGTGCAGGCAGCACTATATATGTTTAAAAAATTTTATATTTTCAGAATTGTTGTTATATAAATATAATTTATTAATTTTGTGGCATAAAGGTTTCGTGGCCGAGTGGCTAGGCAATGGTCTGCAAAACCATGTACAGCGGTTCGAATCCGCTCGAAACCTCAATTATACTGACATGAAATAAGTACTTACAAACAGACGACTGTCTGTTCGTTCTGTATTCGTACTAATATTTTTTGGTATGTAAAATTTTTTGTGTGTGTTTTGTTAAACTTTTAGCTTTTTTTTGTAAATCAAATACTTTATCAGTTTCATCAACAATCTCTTGTTTTAGTATTTCTTCTAAAATATCCTCCAAAGTAACGATACCTTCCAATCTATGATATTGATCTTTAACAAATGCCAGATGAATTTTAGATTTGATGAACATATTCAATAATTTATCAAGCTTAATTTGTTCAGAAATTGTTAATGCTTTTTCTTTATGATATACACTGGCAATTTTTGTATTGGGCTTAATATTAATTAAATCTTTCGTATATAGAATACCCATAGTATTATCAATAGAATCTTGATAAATAGGTATTCTGGTAAATCCTTGTTTTTTTATTTTGTTTAATAATTTTTTATTTAAAATCTCATCTATTTCCAAGGCAAAAACAACAGTGCGAGGAGTCATTATTTGTTCAGCAGTTTTATTTGAATAAGATAAAGCACCTTTAACAATTCTTTCTTCATCAGCATCAATATCACTTTCTTTGAAATTTTCCTGTTCTTCAACAATTTTCATTAACTCTTTTTTGGAGTAAACAGTTGGTATTTCTTTACCAAGCATTTTATCTAATATTAAGGATATTGGCCAACAAAAAGGATATAAAATAAAAATAAATATTTTTACCAACCATGATGTTTTAGCGCCAATACTCATAGCATATCTGATAAAAATAGCTTGTGGAAGAATTTCTCCAAAAACAACAATTAATCCTGTAGCTACCAAGCCGGCAATTATCCCACTGGCGATATCACCAAGAAAAATTGCCAGTGCTGAATTAACAGCTACATTACCCAATAATAAAGTAGATAATAAAAGATTACCGTTTTTTCTCACAGAGTAAATTTTTTTAGCTTCTTTATTGCCAAGTGATATTTTTCTTTTTAGTTCATTTTTATCAATACTAAATAAACATATAGTTAATCCGGAAAATAATCCTGACAACGATACTAAAAAGATTACAATTACATAATTCATACGATTTTATTAATTAGTTTACTAATATTTTGCAGTACTTTTACCCCGTTGGATAATATCCTGCGGGATTAACCTATCTATGGTGTGGATTTGGTTAGTATCCCGACTGATAAAAATTGAATTAAATCTGCCTAAGACGGACATTTTTATATTTTCAAAAGTATAAATTATTTTTAAAATAAAAATTAATATGCCCCATTTCTTTTACGCAAAAACCATTCTGCTGTCAAAAGAGCTATTATCAGGAAAAATATCCATTTCAGGTTAATTATTTCCATAAAACGTTTCTGCGTATAAGATACTGGCTTTATATCTTCACGCAAGTTTAATGTTTTGGTTAATTTATTTATTTGCTGAGGATAAAACATTTCTCCGTCATGTGCTTTAGCGAGATTATACAACAAATGATGGTCAGCAACAGTATTAATGCTTTCTATATTTAAAGATGATATACTAAATTCTCCTTTTTTTTGAAAAAGTTTACTACCTATTTTTATTTTTGCTGTATATTTGTAAACGCCAACAGGAAAAGTGCCTGCATTCAAATGATATGAGTCAGATGTCCTGGCAAATACAAAAGGAAATTTTTTATTATCTTTATTTATAATTAACATATTAATTTCCGGTTCATTAATCAACTCGTAGCTATCATTATAAACCTGTGCATCAAATTCAACAGGTTCATTTTCAGGAAAATCATTTTTACATGTAATTCTAAAATGACTTTTATCTTCTTTAACAGATAAATATTGCACTATTTTATTAATGATTTCATCAAAGGCATTATGATTATTTTGTTGCAGATAATTATTTAATCTCCATTTCCAGATGCCTTCTCCTAATATAACTCCTGTTTTGATATTATCAGCAGTAGAAGGACTAAACAAAATTAAAGGTTGTTTTGTAATTACATCTCCTATTTTTTGATAAAACAAAATGTCAGCAAAGTTTTGTGTTTTATATTTCCCAAAAGGGCTCATCAAAGGTGAAAAATTACTAACAACTTTTCTTGTTTCTTTACTTAATGTAAAAAGAGTAAAAGTATTATTTGTAAATGGCAATGCCTCATCAAAATTATATTTGCTGTTTGATATATTTAGTCCTGTTTTTTGATTGTTAAAAGCTTCGATATTACTTTGCGAGCCAATAATATATAATACAGGAATTTTAATGTCTGCTAGAGAAGATAATAATTGTGATGAAGGATTATCTGTTGAAGGTATTTGATGTAAAATAACAAGATTATACCCGGAGACAGATTTGTCAAAATCATTAATAATAAAAGCATCTGTTTTGTAATTATAATTACTCTCTATTGATTGTTTTAAAGCGGAGACATCAGGATGTGGAGAATTTGCCAAAATCAAAATCTTCTGTTTACTGTTAATAACATTAACAAAAAAATTAGTATTATTATTACTAATGCTTATTTCATCTTTTACAGGAGATAAATTTACTTTATATCGTTGCAGTCCTGTGCTTTTTGCCTCTAACATAAAATTAAATGTCTGACTAAAAGTATTTGTATTAAAATCAATTTTTTTAAAACATAATATTTTATTTTTTTTTGAGATATTAATTCTACTTGAAAGTCCTTTGCATTTATTAGCTCTTACAATCACTTGCAGAGGAAATTTATTACCGAGATATGTAATTTTATTATAATTAAGTTTTTTGATAATAACATCTTTTTGAATATTAGTATCACCAAGAGCAATGGTATAAACAGGCGATTTAACTTCTTTTGCAGAATAAACAGGGTTTATTCCTTTATTATAAATTCCGTCACTTGCTAATATGATTGCACCAAGATTACAATTTGAATAACGAGTTGTAATCTCATCAAATAATTGAGATATATCAGTTTGTCTGTCAGTATATTTATAATTAATTTTATTAGATGTTTTATCTCCAAAATTGTATGTTTTTACAATGTAATTTTTATTAAAATTTTTAACGAGTTTTTTTATATTATTAACATAATCATTTTTATAAAAAGAAGAATCTTTTCCCATCACAATAGATTGGGAATTATCTTGAGCAACAATTATTATTGGTTTCTCAACATAACGAAAAATTGTTTTTAATAAAGGAGAGAGCAATAAAAAAGAGATAATAAATATTGAAAAAAAACGAAATAAAGACATAACTCTTAAAAGCATTTTGGGAAAATCATTTTTTTTATCTTTATGATAAAGGATAAAAGCATATAAAAATCCTAATATCAAGCAAAAGATAATAAACCATAAAGGATATTCTGTAACAATATTGATATTTAAAAGCATTTTAGTTTAAAATTTAAAGTTCGTATGTTATCCGCCTTAGGCGAAGCCATAGATATTTTATTTATGTATGCAAATTTATGATAATTTCAGAATAACTGAGATTTTAGGATTTTAATATTATATTATTATGGATATAAATTAAAAGAAAATATATATTTGTATATTTATTTTGCTGACCACAAAAAAATAGCGAATCACTAAAATTGTTTATTATTCGTATTATTGCAAACAGAAAAACTAAACATTATGGATAAAACAAAAAATACTTTTACAGAAAAACAAAAACTTACGGCACGTTTTGCAAAAGCAATGGGACATCCTGTCAGAATATACATATTAGGAATATTATCAAAACAGACATGTTGTTATAGTGGCGATTTATCAGAAGTATTACCAATTGCAAAATCAACACTTTCGCAACATTTAAAAGAATTGAAAAATGCAGGATTAATTCAGGGTGAGATTGAACCACCAAAAATAAAATATTGCCTTAACATAGAGAACTGGAAGTTAGCCCAAAAACTTTTTAAGAATTTTTTACAGATTTAATTTTTTTATTAGAAATATTGTTCGTAGTTTTGCGAATTACTAACAATTAAAAAAACTTAAAAAAATGGAAATAAAAATTCTTGGAACAGGATGTCCAAAGTGCAAAGCACTTGAAAAAATCACAAGAGAAGTGGTTGCCGAAACAGGCATAGAAGCAAATATCTCAAAAGTAGAAGACATTATGCAAATTATGAATTATGGTGTGGTTTCAACTCCCGCACTTGTAATTGATAAAAAAGTAGTAATAAAAGGACGTGTGCCGTCAGCAAAAGAAATTAAAGAATTATTAACCAAATAAAATTTAAAAAAATGAAAAAAACAGTAAATTTTTTATTATTCTTATTATTTGCTTTTAATACAATTGCTTGCAACAATACTCAAAGCAATAATAAATTGACTTCAGATGATAATACGACAAAAATAGAAAAGATTGAAGTTTATTATTTTCATTACACACGCAGATGTGCAACTTGTATAGCTGTAGAGAATGAAACAAAAAAAATCCTTAAGGAATTGTATCCGGAAAAAATAAAAAACGAACAAATTATTTTTCAATCAATAAATCTTGATCAAGGAAAAAGTGAAGAATTAGCTGAAAAATATAAAGTTGCAGGGCAAACTTTATTGTTTGTTTCAGGAACGAAAACAGTTAATTTAACAAATAAAGCATTTATGTATGCACGTACACCTGATAAATTAAAAAAAGAAATTAAAGCAACAATTGAGCAATTAACTAATTAAAAAAATGGATTTTCTTCAAAATTGGCTCGACAGCACTACACAATTACCTTTATTAACAGCACTTATATTAGGACTGATGACTGCAATCAGTCCATGTCCATTGGCAACAAACATAACAGCAATTGCATTTATCGGTAAAGATATCAATAACAAACGTAAGGTATTTACTAACGGGTTGATTTACACGCTCGGAAGAGCTATAACTTATACCGGATTAGGGTTGATATTTTATTTTGGAGCAAGTCAATTTAAAATTTCCGGATTTGTTCAACAATGGGGAGAAAAACTTTTATGTCCTATATTACTATTAATCGGCTTATTTATGCTTGATTTCATAAAAATTAATTTTCCCGGATTTGGAAAACTTAAAGAAAGAATGGAACAAAAAAGTCAATCCGGCTTTTGGGGCGTTTTGTTACTCGGAATTGTCTTTGCTCTTGCTTTTTGTCCTTACAGTGGAGTATTATATTTTGGCATGTTAATACCAATAACAATTACAAGTGCATCAGGACTTTATTTGCCTTTAATTTATGCTTTAGGGACAGGATTGCCTGTAATCATTTTTGCATGGTTGATTGCTTACACAGTTGGCGGTGTTGGTGGAGTTTATAATAAAGTTAAAATATTTGAAATATGGTTCCGTAGGATTGTTTCTATAATTTTTATTCTGGCAGGATTATATTTTATAATGATTTATTTTTTTTAAAAATATAATCAAAGAAATTATTTTATGAACAATAAAAAACATCAGCATCACGATATAAGCGGCAAAAATTTATTTTGGACAATATTTTTAAATGTAAGTATTACAATTGCCGAAATTATAGGCGGGATTATTTCGGGCAGTATGGCATTGCTTACTGATGCTTTGCATAATTTCAGTGATGTTTTATCGTTGATAATCAGCTATATTGCAAACAGATTAACTCGTAGGAAAGCTACTGTAAAGCAAACTTTCGGATACAAACGAAGCGAAATAATAGCTGCTTTTTTGAACTCGGTAACATTAATCATTTTAGCATCTTTTATTTTAGAGCAAGCAATTTTGCGTTTTTGGGAGCCAACCAAGATTATTGCCAATTGGGTTATCTATCTTTCAATAGCAAGTATTGTTGCAAATGCTTTAAGTGTGCTGCTTATCAAAAAAGATGCAAAAGATAATATGAATATCAAATCTGCATCTCTTCATTTACTTACTGATATGCTAACTTCTGTAGCCGTTTTAATTGGCGGATTATCTATGAAATTTATGAATTGGTATTGGGTAGATTCCGTGCTTTCAATAATAATAGTAATTTATTTAATTTATATGAGTTGGGGAATCTTTAAATCATCATTGCAAATAATAATGCAATTTACACCTGATAATATTAATGTTTATAAAATTGTAATTGAAATTAAAAAAATAAATAATATAAAAAATATTCATCATGTTCATATTTGGCAAATTAACGAACACGATATAATGTTTGAAGCACATGTTGATTTAATGGAAGATAGCAAAATTACCGATTTTGAAACAGTGCTAAAAAAAATTAAACAAATATTAGCCCAATTCAATATTGAGCATACCATAATACAACCGGAATTTTCAGCTGATGATAATAAACAAATTATTAATAAAAATTAAATTTTTTTAACTTAATTGTTCGTATATTTACGAACTAACTTCTTAAATAATAAACTTTAAATTAAATAATCATGAAATTTTTAACAGAAAATTTTCCTGAATTTACCGAAATGTTTGACAACATTGATAAAATGTATAAAGACAAACGAATGATTGATGAAAAAGCTTATCAATTTATTTGCCTGGCACTTGCAATAAAAGGACGTTCTGCCCCTTGTGTAAAAAAACATTTTAACGGAGCAATTCAATCAGGTGCAACACCTAAAGAGATAGCATATATCATTGCTCTTACTATCAGAGAAAGTGCAGGCAATGATGACTGCTGGGTGCATGATATACTTGGTAATATACGGGAACTTCTAAAACCAAATGTGAAATGTTGCGAAAAATAAACAAATTTTAAATTTATTAAAATGGAATGGAAAAAAGAACTTAAAATATTTGCATGGATATTAGGCTTTTTCTTGTTTGCCTATTTTATGCCAATTGAGACAGAAAGATTTAGTAATGCCCTGTTAGAAGCATTTGAACTTACAAAATGGTATGCACAAGAACATGTATTACTTTGTCTTATCCCTGCATTTTTTATTGCAGGAGTAATTGCAGTTTTTGTAAGTCAGGGTGCAGTTATAAAATATTTCGGTGCAAATGCAAAAAAATGGAAAGCATACCTTATTGCTTCATTATCAGGAACAATTTTGGCAGTTTGCAGTTGCACAATTTTACCTCTGTTTTCAAGCATTCGTAAGCGGGGAGCAGGGTTAGGTCCCGCTATAACGTTCTTATATTCAGGTCCCGCAATCAATATTTTGGCAATTATTCTTACTGCACGAATTTTAGGATTTCAACTCGGTGTTGCCCGAATTATTGGTGCTGTAGCTTTTAGTGTTATAATCGGCATAATTATGTCTTTCATATATCGCAAAGAAGAAAAAGAACGTGCTGGAAAAATGGATTTTCCTGTTGTTAAGGAAGAAAGACGGTTATGGCAAACTTCATATCATTTTTTTGTTTTGGTTTTGATTCTTGTATTTGCTAACTGGGGGAAACCAGAGACAAACCAGGGATTTATGTTTTGGCTTTATGCGCATAAATGGCATATAACTGCATTTTTCGGATTAATGTTTATTTATTCCTTGATAAAAATCCTGAAAATGAAAGCTTTATATGTTATACTTGCTGCAATTCCGGTTATAGCAACAGCCTTTATTTTTCCTGCACATCCATTAATTCCATTTGTAATTGCAGTTGTCGGATTAACAATTCTTACAATGATTACACCCGGTGAACCGCAAGATTGGTTAAGAGAAACATGGGGATTTACAAAACAAATTATGCCTTTGCTTGCTGCCGGAGTATTAATAGCCGGCTTATTGCTCGGAACTGCCTATGGTGAAGGAATAATACCAAGTGAATGGATTTCATCTCTCGTTGGAGGCAATTCAGTTTTTTCAAACTTCTTTGCATCCATTTTCGGAGCTTTTATGTATTTCGCTACTCTTACCGAAATTCCGATAATTCAGGGTTTGCTTAATAATGGTATGGGACAAGGACCTGCTCTTGCTTTACTTTTGGCAGGACCGGCTTTATCATTACCAAATATGCTTGTTATCCGCAGTGTAATCGGAACACAAAAAACTATTGTTTATGTAATTTTAGTTTCTGTAATGGCAACAATCAGCGGATTGATTTATGGTTCAATTGTATAAAAAATACATTAGAATTATTCATATGTTTATGTTTTTGTAATTAGCTGATTTTTAGCTATTTACCCCGTTGGATATTATCATCCAACGGGGTAAATATTTTTATTACAAAACTCATTATCAGAAATTGGAACAGGCATTCGTCAGTAGCCGAACATAGTTGCTTGTTATTTTCTTCCTAATTTCAAGTTTACTCACAAAATTATTTATTTTTAAAGGTGTTCGTGAGATCGCTTTGATAAGTTCAAATTTCATCCGCCTAAGACGGATGAAATTTTGAAAACTATTAGTATTTGGGATTTGATTAGGTTAATTAGAGCAATTAGAAATTTATAATACTTCATTACCGGTTAATTGATGATTGTTAATACCTAAAGTTGATATAAAAATGAACCATTTTTATTATCTTTGTAAAATTAAATTTTCATAAAGATATGAAAAAAGAATTAATAATAGCCAAATCTAAAAAAACAAAATTATTACATGCAAAAAGAAATTCTTTTATCGAAAGATTTAATAAATTTGTTTGTATCTTGTGAACTGAAAATAAATTTTAGTCGGAAAATAGTAATTTTTAATTGATTTTAGAAAATAATAATAATAAAAATATTGATATGATTGATGAAGAAACGGTATTGTTGTTAAAGATATGGTTTGATGAATATGTTAATACATTTTATTCTACAAATTTTGAATATCAAAGAAATATAGATTTAAAGGCAGAGCATACAAAATGTGTGTGTAAAGAAATTTTAAATATTGGTAAGAGTTTAAATTTAACAAAACAAGACCTTTGTTTAGCAGAGATAATGGCACTTTTTCATGATATAGGACGTTTTGAACAATATGCTCGTTATGATACATTTTCTGATGCTAAATCTAAAAACCATGCTTTATTAGGTGTTAAAATATTAAAAAAGACAGGTGTTTTAAATCAGTTTATTAAAGATAATGCAGTTTGTGATTTAATAATAAGAGTTATATCTTATCATAATCGAGCATATATTCCTGAAAAAGAGACAGATAAATGCTTATTTTTTTCTAAATTATTACGCGATGCTGATAAACTGGATATATGGAGAGTTGTAATTGAGTATTATTATAGAAAAGACAGAACAAAAAATAAAGCTGTAGAACTTGATTTGCCTGATAATCCTGATGTTTCTGATAAAATTTGTAATGCTCTGCTATCAGAAAAAATTGCAAAAACAAAGGATATTAAAACTTTAAATGACTTTAAATTACTACAAATGGGATGGGTTTATGATATTAACTTTACAAAGACATTTCAAATTATTAAACAAAGACATTATATTGAAAAAATTTTTGAAACAGTTCCACAGACAGAAAAAACATTAAACATATATTATAAAATTTATTCTTACCTTGACAAAAAAATAAATTTGTTGCAAGATATAAAGGTTAAAAAATAAATTTTATCTAAAAAATTATCAATTTTTCAATTTGTGCATCTGACAGTTAACTATTTACAAGAAAATCCATACCTTTTTCTTTATATATCTGTATAAAATTATCTATTGTTCTGTCATAAGTTGCCTCATCATGAGCAGGGAAATAGCATGCCGGCATTTCTCCTCTTCTACGGTGATATTGTATGCATTCGCAACATATTCCTTTTTTTGAGCATGGATAAGTGCAGTTGCAGTTTTTTTTATTTGTCTCAAAAGCACAGATTTTCATTTTTTTTAATTTACTGAATTAAAGTTAGAAAATCAAATTTATTAATCAAAATATTTTTTTATAGTATTAACTAATTCATTGTATATATTATTGTTAGAAGCAATGATTTCTTTTCCAAACAAGTAGTTATTTTTTTCATTAAAGTCGCATACTTTCCCTCCGGCTTGTTTAACAATAAAGCTACCGGCTGCTACATCCCAAGGTCTTAATCCATATTCATAAAATCCTTCAAATCTTCCACATGCAACATAACACAAATCAACAGCTGCCGAGCCCAAACGCCTTAATCCGTGTGTGTTTTTTATAGTATGTTTTAGCAATTCCATATATTGTTCAAGTTTACTATAATCATAATAAGGAAACCCTGTTGCTAACAAAGAATCAGACATTTTTTTTATTTCAGAGACCTTTATCTTTGAACCATTCAAAAAGCTATCACTATCTTTCCATGCATAAAAACATTCATGTAAATTTATTTCATAAACAACACCCATAATTATTTTATTATCTTGCATCAGAGCAATGCTGATAGAATAGCAAGGTTGTGAATGAATAAAGTTTGTTGTCCCGTCAAGAGGGTCTATTATCCAGTTTAAATGTTTGTCTTTTTTTGAAATAGTATTCTCTTCTGCAATATATCCTGCTTTGGGAAGTATTTTGGAAAGCTCTTTAACAATTTTTTGTTCTGATGTTTTATCAACATAAGTAACAAAATCGTGTATGCCTTTTGTTTTTATGTCATCATTATTTATTTTATTAACCTGGCCATAAATAAAATCTCCGACATCACGGCTTATGTTGCAAACCTGCTCACAAATTAGTTGTAAATTCATAATATTTTATTTAGATTATTTGTCAAGGGGAGTTCTAATAATTGGTTTTGTATATGAAAGTAAGCGAAAAATATCAGTATGAGGCGGAGGGTAAAATATTCCGCAGGCATAGCCATAGCTATGGCGAGGAAAGATTTTGCCCGACAACGAAATAATGATATTTTGCAGATACTTGTAATAAAAAGTAATTATTAGAACTCCCCTTAATATAAATTATATTCAGATGCACAATGATTTGTGTATTAATCATTTAAATAATGATAATAAGTCACGAAAATTCTCAAAATCTTACCAATCAAGATATAAATTCAGCGTTAAATATTCCATGAGCATCAATATCTGTTAGCTTTACTGTAAAAATATTGTTTATAAATTTTGGATTATATTTTGTTTTTACTTTTATATAATTTTCTGAAAATCCATACATATAACCATTATCATCTTTTGATTCAAAAAGCACTGAAACTGTTTTATCAATATTTTGTTTATAAAAATGTTCTTTTTTTATATCAGAAAGTTCGTGCAATTTTTTGCTTCTTATATGTTTTATCTTATCAGGAACTTTTTGTTTAAAACTTGATGCTAATGTGTTTTCTCTTTCAGAATAAGTAAATATATGCAGATATGATATATCTAAATTTTTGATAAAATTGTAAGTATCTTCAAAATCTTCATCTGTTTCATTAGGGAAACCAACAATCACATCAGCAGCAATACAGGAATAAGGCATTAATGATTTAATTTTTTTTACTTTATCAGCAAATAATTTTCTTTTGTATCTTCTATGCATTAATTTTAGAATTTTGTCAGAGCCGGATTGCAAAGGTATATGAAAATGAGGAAGAAATTTATTTGATTTTGCAACAAACGAAATTATATCATCAAATAATAAGTCAGGTTCTATTGAGGAAATACGTATTCTGTCTATATTTTTAATTTTTTCAAATTCTTGTATTAATTCATAAAAGGTCTCATTATTGTTTTTTCCAAAATCACCAATATTTATGCCTGACAATACGATTTCTTTTGTTTGTGTTGCAGCTATGTCTTTTGCCATTTTTATTGTATTGGCAATAGTGTTATAACGACTTTTCCCTCTTACAAATGGTATAATACAATAAGCACAAAAATAATCGCAGCCATCCTGTATTTTAAAAAATGAACGGGTTCTGCCTTTAAGAGAATAACACGGAACAAAATTATTGATTTTGTCTCTTTCGCTAATAAATATTTTTGTTTTGTCTTTTTTATTAAAATCCTGTATATATTTTAGCAGATTATATTTTTCAGCATTCCCAAGTATAATATCAACACCTTTAATATCTGCTATCTCATTTTGTTTTAGTTGGGATAAGCACCCAATAACTACAATAATTGCATCAGGATTTAATCTTATTGCCTTTCCTACAGCTTGTTTTGATTTTTTCTCAGCATTTTTAGTAACGCAACAAGAATTGATGACATAAATATCTGCCTTTTCTTTGAAGTCAACAGTTTTAAATTCTTTTTCAGGAAAAGACCTTAAAATTGAAGCTGTTTCAGAAAAATTAAGCTTACATCCAAAAGTGCGAAATGCTATGTTTTTCTTATTCATTTGTTGCAAAGATAAATAATTTTACTGGATTAGTTATACCAAACTGCTATCAAGATAATGAAATTAAATTGATAGTTTAGTTTGGTAAATGCCGACAGACTAACAATCTCAATTTATAAGTGAAGCGAAATAAATTGAGTATCTTGTTAGCAAGTCGGTATTAGATATCGTCTCTATAACTCTACATTATCCAATTTCGTATGCTATTACTTTGGGTCAAGTTCAAAAGTTGGGGACAAACATATTTAATATAAAAATTAGGCATAGATTTTTTCCAATTACACAAAAAAAATGTTGTTAAATATAGCATATCTCAAAAATATGGTCATATTCTTAAAACTTCCTTTTTCAATAATAACAAAAGCTAACAAAAATATATCATTTTTTTTTTATTTTTTCTAAAAAAACACTTGCCTATTATTATTATTTTTTATATTTTTGTTGTAACTTTGATATGTTTAATATATTAAAATGTTTATTTAATCTTTTTATTTATCTGAAAACTTGTAATTATAAAAAAAAAAATATTAGATAAAATGCTCTTGAACAACTAATTACAAAATAAATGAAAAAATAAATAAAAAAATGTTAATAACTTTTTGAAAAAAACACTTGACTTTTATTATTCTTTTTTGTATCTTCGTAGATTGTTTTCATTTTTTAAACCTTAAAAATTATATTGACTATGAAAAAAACATTACTTCCTCTAATTCTTACTGTTACTTTATT
>Ga0307990_1001903_pt1 | contig 17171 bp, 16 predicted proteins | sample EllFjometagen129_FD_203168 | JGI IMG/M metagenome (GOLD analysis project Ga0307990, IMG submission 203168) | Marine microbial communities from Ellis Fjord, Antarctic Ocean - #129 | ecosystem: Environmental > Aquatic > Marine > Unclassified | place: Southern Ocean | collected 2014-10-08
GATGTAGAGGATAGGACCTCGTATTTGAAAAACATCCTGGCCGGGCTGAAAAAAGACTTCGATTTTATATTCATCGATTGTCCCCCCTCTCTAGGCTTGCTGACCTTAAACGCGATGGCGGCGTCGGATTCGGTCCTTGTGACGCTGCAGGCTGAATATTATGCGATGGAGGGTCTTTCGCAGTTGATCGAGACGGTGGACATGGTCGCGCAAAGATACAACGAGGGTCTTGCCATCGGGGGCATCTGCTTCACCATGATGGACCGTCGCACGAATCTGTGCCGCCAGGTTGAGCAGGATGTGCGGGATCATTTTAAGGATCTTGTATTTGAAACGACCATTCCCCGCAACGTGAGACTCTCTGAGGCCCCCAGCTTTGGGCAGACCATTTTTCAACACGACGCAAGATCATCAGGGGCGGCGGCGTATTTGGATTTGGCCCGGGAGTTGATAAAACGTGAAGCTGCCGCTTCGGACGCGGCTGTCGCAGCCATGGAGGCGGCCCGAACATGAGCAAGCGAAAAGCCCTGGGCAAAGGTCTGTCGGCGCTGATCGGCGACGCAAAAGACAAAAAAGAAACGGCGCATCGGGTTTCATCCATCGACGCCATGGAGTCGGGCGGCAAACGCGTCAGGGAAGTTCCGGTCGACAAGATCATGCCGAACCCCTACCAGGCCAGAAGAATTTTCAATGAATCGGCAATGAATGAACTCATCGACTCCATCAGGCAATCCGGCATTTTGCAGCCGATGGCCGTTCGGGCGATGAAGGATGGATCGGGGCGCTTTGAGTTGATCGCAGGGGAGCGACGCTGGCGCGCCGCGCGAAAGGCGGGTTTGAAAACGGTTCCCGTCATTGCCATCGACGTTGATGATCGCGAGATGTCGGTGCTGTCATTGGTGGAAAACCTGCAGCGTGAGGATTTGAACCCGATCGACGAAGCCGAGGGTTTTCAAAAACTCATTGAGGGATTCCAACTGACGCAGAAAGATGTAGCGGGTCGCGTTGGCAAAAGCCGAAGCGCCGTGGCCAATGTGCTGAGGTTGCTAGGTCTTCCGGAAACCGTCAAAAGGGCTTTGGCTGCGGCTGTGATCAGCGAAGGCCACGGTCGCGCCCTGCTGGCTTTGGGGCAGGCTGACGAGATCATCTCGGCTTTTGGGGAGGTGGTTCACGGAGGCCTGTCCGTTCGGGAAACCGAAGGGCATGTGCGAAAAAAATTGGAAGCCCGTAAGAATTTGCGGGAAGGCGCCGAAAAAAAGGCCGGGAATCAGGCCGGGCTTGATCCCAATGTGGCGCACCTTGTCGGGAATCTGTCGGAGAGATTCGGAACGAAAATAAAACTGTCGGGAACGAGAAAACGAGGCAAACTGGAAATTCACTATTTCAGCGCCGAGGACCGCGACAGGATATTGGAAATATTGAACCGTATGCCAGATAAGCCGGGACATGGTGATTCCCTTTGAAAATCTTTGAAATTCGACTCCTTGCCCTAAGGCGACAATTTTCAGGAATTTTCATAGATTATTTTTTAGTTTGCGGTTCGCTTGCGCGTACTCGGTAGGAGCAAAAAGTTTTAATTGTTTGGACCTTGCGCTAACAAGGCATTGATCTTATTCGGTCAAGGGATTATAAGAGGCGAGCCAACGGGGGGTTGACCATGAAGGGAACTGCTTCGTACGAAAAGAAGGAGGCACGAACGATGGTTGAGGAAATGGGGGGATTTCCAAAGGATGTCAACGCTTTTATCGGCAAATCCAGCGAGTTTGTAGGAAAGCTGACTTTCGAGGGAACGGTTCGGATTGATGGCCGCGTCGACGGGGAAATATTCTCGAAAGGAACGCTCATCATTGGACCCGGTGCTGATATCAAGGCCGAGATCAATGTGGATGTCGTAATCATTTCGGGGAATATGCACGGCAACATCAAGGCTTTGAAACGAGTTGAACTCCGAGCGCCGGCAAAGCTGTATGGCAACATATACACGCCATCTCTCGTCGTTGAACAAGGTGTGATTTTCGAAGGCAGCACCAAAATGGAAGATCTGTCTTTCGACGATGCAGGCGGCGCCAAGTCTGGGATCGCTCAGGCTCCAAAGCCAGCCGCACCTTTGTCTCAAGGGAAACTAAAGGGTCTCGACGCTAATTCTTCGGAATAATCCTTTATAAATAGGGTGGTTCTGAGAATCAGACGGGGCGTTTTTCTATCCACGCAATAAAAATTGGGGCTTTTTGTGCGTTTTCAAACTATTGTCAGACTTGCAATTATCCTCACTATTCTTTTTGCTTCGCAAAGCGTATGGGCCTCAGCCGAGGTCCCGGACGCCGAACATCAGGACGCCGCCGCGCATGAGAGTCATGGCCCGAACCTGGGGAAAATACTTCCACTTTGGAGCGTGATTCCTTTTGCTGGAATCCTTTTATCCATCGCGCTTTTCCCTTTGATCAAACCGCATTTCTGGCATCATCATTATCCTAAAGTCAGTCTTTTCTGGGCCCTGGTTTTCGCCGTTCCTTTCCTGATCGTCTTCAAAGTCAGCGCGGCGCACTCCATCTGGCATATTATGTTCCTTGATTTCGTACCCTTTATTATTCTGCTCGGCGGCCTGTTTACCGTGGCTGGCGGAATCGTCGTTAAGGGAAGCTTTCGCGGCACCCCTGTCGTCAACCTGATTCTTATCCTCATCGGTACGCTTTTGGCGTCCTGGATCGGAACGACGGGCGCGGCGATGGTGATGATACGGCCCTTGCTGCGGGCCAATGTGTGGAGAAAGAATTATGTCCACGTGGTCGTTTTCTTTATCTTTCTCGTAGCCAACATCGGCGGCAGCCTGACGCCGCTGGGCGATCCTCCGCTTTTCCTGGGCTTCCTGCATGGCGTCAGCTTCTTCTGGACCATGTTTAACATTTCCACGCAAACTCTCTTTGTGTCCGGGATGGTTCTGGTTGTATTCTTCGTCCTCGATACCTATCACTACCGCAAAGAAGATCCGCCCCCCGACGACGGCGTCAAAGAGCCGATTAAGGTGGAAGGTCTGCACAACCTGCTGTTTCTGGGTGGCATCATCGGAGCGGTCCTGTTCAGCGGTCTCGTTCATCTCGGCGAAATTCCGGTGGGACTGGGCATCATGCAGACGGGAGAGAATCTCGCCCGCGACCTGTTTATCATTGGGATGGGCGCTGCGTCCTGGGTGACCACGAAAAAGGTATTGCGTGAGGCGAATGAATACTCCTGGGGACCGATTCTGGAAGTGGCCTATCTGTTCGCGGGGATTTTCACGACCATCATTCCGGCCCTGGCCATTTTGAAGGCCGGCGATAGCGGTGCCTTGGCCTTTTTGACCAATGCGGTCAACACTCCGGGCAGATACTTTTGGGCGACGGGTGTTTTGTCCAGTTTCCTAGACAATGCCCCGACCTACCTGACCTTCTTCAACGCCTCCATGGGGCAGCTTTATCCCGGCGTGGCCGAGCCGGAAGCGGTTCAATATCTCATGGGCAACGTGGCAGCGAGCGGCGTGGCCAGCGGGCAGAATTATCTGGCGGCCATCAGCGCCGGCGCGGTGTTCATGGGCGCCAACACATACATTGGAAACGCGCCGAATTTCATGGTCAAAGCCATCGCCGAAGAAGCAGGGGTTCCTATGCCGAGCTTTTTTGGTTATATGCTCAAATATTCAATTCCCGTACTGATCGGGATTTTCGTTCTCAACTCACTCATTTTTTTCTAGGAGAAGGCGGTGGAAACACCATACGTCGAGGTGGTATTTACAGGCAGGAGCGAGAGCGTCAAAATGCTTTTGGCGGATCTCAATGCCGAATCACCGAGTGCTTTCGGCCCCTTTTTCATTTCCTCTGAAGTGGGGATCACTAAGGAGGGACGTGTTCGGAAAGTTCTTGAAGCCATACAACTTGTTGAAGAACATGTTTATGTTCTTGTTCCAGTCAAGGATCTTTCGGTCATACGCAAGCGCGTTGCCGACAGCGGCATCGAGATTCATTCCGCGCATGTGGTGGTTGAAAAACGCTTGAGTTTTAAGTTCGAATGCTTCAATGAAGAGGTCGCCGGAAAAATCACGGCGGTTTTTGAATCCCTGCCTCCGGGCGTGATTCTCGAAGGATACGACCCCAAAACAAAGCGTGATGACTCGGCGAAAGGCCAGGAGCTCTATTCCCCGACGCATCATTATGAGTTTAGCGGCCAGGGTGTGGCCAAGGGTCCGGTAAAAGGGCTGATAGAGCTTAGAAGAACCATAACCGAGTTGCCGCATATCGAAGTGAAAAAAATTTCTCTCGTCCTAGGCGACGAGGCATCTGACTAAAGGAGATAAGAAGAAAATGATCTCCATCGATTGGACATTATTTTACCAGATGGCTTTGTTCATCGCCTTGATGATCTTTTTCGGAAAGTTTCTGTTCAAGCCGATGACGGCAGTTTTCGATGCCCGCGAAAAGGCGCATCTTGGACCAATGGCAAAAGCTGAGGAACTGGCTGAGCAAGCCGAAAAGGCTTCGGAAACGTATAAAGATCTGATGAATCAGGCCCGGAAGAAGGGTGAACAAATTCGCAATGAATTTCTTGGCGATGCTCAAAAGCATGAACAGGAAATCGTCGCGGGGGCGCAGGCGAAAAGCGAAGAGACGATAGAAGCGGCGCGCCAGGAGATTGAGGCCGTCAGAACACGCCTCGTCGGAGAACTGTCCGGCCAGGCGCAGAATCTGGCGACGCAATTGACAATAAAACTATTGGGACGCTAATTCCTTCGATTATTAAGTGTTAAAGCGATAGGCGAACCGGTTATGAAAAAAATATTCCTTGTTGTTTTCTCGATAGTCCTGTTTGGCTTTTGCGCCACGGCCTTTGCGGTCGGCGAGGAGCATGGAAGCGGGTTCCCCGTCGGCGAGGTCATTGCGGCCGTTATTAACTTTGTCCTTTTCGTCTGGATTCTTATAAAGGTCGGCAAAAAGGGAGTCATCGGATTTTATCAGCAAAGAGCGGATCAGTTGAACGAGGCGATTGAAAAGGCCCAGGAGGCGCTGTCGAAAGCCAGTGCGCTCCATGAGGAAGCCTCAAAGCGCCTGTCCGATGCGGGCAAGGAAGCCGATGCCATTGTGGACGGTGCCAGGCAAGCCGCCGACAAACACGCGAAAAATCTCGTCGCCTCAGCCCAATCTGCGGCGGATCGAATATTGAGCGACGCCAAAGCAACCATCGAGACGGAAAGCAAGCGTATGACCAGCGAGCTCAAAGCCGAACTCGCAGCCAAAGTCGTGGAAATGGCCAGGAGTGAAATCCAGTCCAAGCTGGACGACTCGGGCCACCGGGCTCTCGTTCAGGATTATCTAACAAAGGTTGACCAAGTGGAGGATATGTAGGTGTCCACCAACGCCATATCACGTCGTTATGCCAAGGCTCTTTTGAGCATCGGGCTTGAAGACAGAAATTTCGAGATTTACGGAGAGCAGCTCAGGGTTCTTGCCGAGGCCATGAGGCCTTCGCTGGTGACTTTGAGCAGCCCGCTGTTGTCACGTGTGCGCAGGAAAGAGGTTATCACGGAAATTGTGAAGGTTTCCGAGGCCTCTGTCGTTGTGGGGAATTTCCTGAAAATTCTAGTGGACAAGGGACGATTGAGAGAATTGCCGGGAATCGCCGAGGCCTATCAGGATCTCTCGGATGAAGCTGCCGGGCGTATTCGCGGGGTCGTCAGTTCTGTGGAGGCGCTGGACGAGGCGACGCTGGCCCAGCTTCGCGTCAAACTCGCTAAAAAACTAGGCAAGACAGTCACCCTGGAAGCAACCGTGGACCCCGGCCTTTTGGGCGGTATGCAGGCGAAAGTCGGTTCATTGGTGATCGACGGAAGCATCTCGGGACAATTAGAAAGATTTGAAAGCCTTTTACGGAAGGATTGAAAGAATGCAAATTAAAGCAGAAGAAATCAGCAGTATCATAGCACGGCAAATACAGGACTACGACAAGGCCGTTGAGGTCGCGGAAGTCGGACAGGTTCTGACCGTGGGCGATAACATCGCCCGACTGCATGGTTTGGACAAGGTGATGGCCGGAGAGCTCCTGGAGTTTCCCGAAGGTCTGATGGGCATGGCGCTCAACCTCGAAGAGGACAACGTCGGCTGCGTGCTTTTCGGAGAAGACGTCGGCGTCAAAGAGGGAATGACCGTCAAGAGAACCGGGCGCATTGTCTCCACACCTATTGGCAGGCAGATGCTTGGCCGCGTTGTCAACGGACTGGGGCAGCCCATCGACGGCAAGGGCGATTTCGACATGTCGCAAGTGGCTAACGTCGAAACGAAGGCCCCGGGCATTGTCTATCGTCAGGGCGTCAAAGAGCCGCTGCAGACCGGCATCAAGGCCATCGACTCGATGATTCCGATTGGACGTGGACAGCGCGAGCTGATTATCGGCGATCGCCAGACCGGCAAGACGGCCATCGGCATCGACACTATCATCAATCAGAAAGACCCGCCGACGCCCGAAGAGCAGGTGTATTGTATCTACGTCGCCATCGGTCAGAAAACTTCGACCGTTGCGCGCGTCGTCGCCAAGCTGGAAGAAACCGGGGCCATGGAATTTAGCGTGGTGGTTGCCGCCAACGCTTCCGACCCGGCGCCGATGCAGTTTCTGGCGCCTTATACCGGTTGCGCCATCGGAGAGTATTTCCGGGACAACGGTATGCATGCTCTGTGTATCTTTGACGATTTGACCAAGCAGGCGGCGGCCTACAGGCAGCTTTCGCTTCTTCTGAGACGACCTCCGGGACGTGAAGCTTATCCCGGCGACGTATTCTACTTGCATTCGCGGCTCCTGGAGCGTGCGGCGAAGATGTCCGATGCCAAGGGCGGAGGGTCGATGACCTCGCTGCCGATCATTGAGACGCAGGCCGGCGACATTTCGGCCTACATCCCCACGAACGTTATTTCCATCACCGACGGACAGATCTTCCTGGAATCGGACTTGTTCTATTCCGGTATTCGACCTGCGGTGAACGCCGGTCTGTCGGTTTCCCGCGTCGGCGGCAATGCCCAGATCAAGGCGATGAAAAAGGTTGCGGGGCGTCTTCGCCTGGATCTGGCTCAGTATCGCGAGCTGGCAGCTTTCGCGCAGTTCGGATCAGATCTTGACAAGGCGACGCAAAATCAGCTGTCTCGCGGCGTGCGCATGACGGAGCTTCTCAAACAGGATCAGTACGCCACGCTGCCGGTCGGCAAGCAGGTCGTGATTATTTACGCTGGCGTCAACGGGTTGCTGGATGAAGTTCCCGTCGATCAGATTGTGGCTTTCGAGGCTGGATTTATGTCCTTTCTAGAGGTCGAATACGCGGACCTGCTCATGCAGATCCAAAAAGAAAAAGAACTTTCCGAGGAAATGGAGACAAAGATCAAAGAGGCCGTCGAAAAGTTCAGTCAGAGTTTTGCGACCTCCAAGGAATAACGAGAAGGATTTAATACAATGGCGAATCTGGCTGCGATCCGAAAAAGGATTGGAAGCACAAAAAGTACGCAGCAGATCACAAAGGCGATGAAAATGGTTGCGGGCGCTAGGCTGCGTGGTGCTGAGGATCGTCTCCGCTCCGCCCGACCCTATGCCAATATGATGGACCATGTTGTTAGCAACCTGGCCAAACATACGGATTTGAAGGGTTGGGACCTCATCGACGGTCGTGAAGAGGTCAAGAAGGTTGAATACGTGATCATCACCTCGGACCGCGGACTTTGCGGCGGGTTCAACTCTTCAATCATTCGTTACTGCGACAGGCTGCTCAAAGAGATTGAGGGAAAGTACGAGACGGTGACCCTCTCCTTTGTCGGTCGCAAGGCCTATGATTATTTCAAGCGGCGGACCTGGCCGATCGGAAAAACTTGGATCAATCTGCTCAAGGATTTCGATTTCCCACTGGCTTCCCGTGTGGGAGGCGAGTTGGCTGAGGCCTATGCCAATGGCGAAGTGGATGAAATTTACATCGTTTATAACGAGTATGTGAACGCCGTTACGCAAAATCTGGTGTCCAAACGCCTTGTTCCCGTGGAAGTTCCCGAAGCGCCGGGAGAAGGCGAAGAAATCGAGAATCTGTTCGACTATAAATTTGAGCCGAATAAAGAAGAAATCCTCAAAAAACTTCTCACACGTCAGGTCAATTTCCAGCTCTACCGAGCCTTTTTGGAAAGTTACGCGGCGGAGATGGGTGCGAGGATGAACGCGATGGACTCGGCAACGAAAAACGCCGGGGAAATGATCGAACGCCTGACGCTTCAATTCAACCGGACGCGGCAGGCTGCGATTACCACGGAACTGATGGAGATTATCAGCGGCTCCGAGGCGTTGAAAGGTTAAAATTTTAGCTCCACGAAGGAGAATTCAATGAGTGAAGTTGGAAAGATATTGCAAGTCATCGGACCCGTTGTGGACGTGAAATTCGAGGGCGGAGAGCTCCCGGGTATTTATAACGCCCTGCGCGTTACCAATGCGTCCATTAACGACGAACCGGACAACTTGGTTCTGGAAGTCGCCCAGCACTTGGGAGAGGGCGTCGTCAGGACGATCTCCATGGACTCGACGGAAGGCCTTGTGCGCGGGCAGCCCGTCAAGGATATGGGTGAAATGATCACCGTGCCTGTCGGCGACGCCGTGTTGGGACGCATCATTAACGTGATCGGCGATCCGGTCGACGAAATGGGACCGGTGGAAGCCACAGACCGCTGGCCGATTCATCGTCATCCGCCCAGCTTGCAGGACCAGGATGTCGAGACGCGCATTCTGCCGACCGGCATCAAGGTCGTCGACATGCTTTGTCCTTATTCCGTCGGCGGCAAGATCGGCCTCTTCGGCGGCGCCGGCGTTGGCAAAACCGTTCTGATTATGGAACTTATCAACAACATCGCCACGCAGCACGGCGGTTATTCCGTTTTCGGCGGCGTCGGTGAGCGTACCCGTGAGGGCAACGACCTCTGGACTGAAATGAAAGAGTCCGGCGTTATCGACAAAACAGCCCTTGTTTATGGGCAGATGAACGAACCGCCGGGCGCTCGTGCTCGCGTCGGTCTGTCGGCCCTGACCGTTGCCGAGTACTTCCGCGACGTGCAGAAAAAAGACGTGCTCCTTTTCATCGACAATATTTTCCGATTCACGCAAGCCGGTTCCGAGGTGTCCGCTCTGTTGGGACGTATTCCCAGCGCCGTCGGTTACCAGCCGACGCTGGCTAGCGACATGGGCGAGTTGCAGGAGCGCATTACTTCCACGAAAGATGGTTCAGTGACATCGGTGCAGGCTATTTATGTCCCCGCCGATGATCTTAGCGATCCGGCTCCGGCGACGACCTTCTCACATTTGGACGCCACGACGGTTTTGTCGCGCCAGATTGCGGAATTGGGCATTTATCCGGCGGTGGATCCTCTCGATTCCACAAGCCGAATTCTCGACCCGAACGTTCTGGGTCAGGACCATTATAATACCGCCCGTGCCGTGCAAAAGGTTCTCCAACGCTATAAAGATCTGCAGGACATCATCGCCATCCTGGGTATGGACGAATTGTCCGAAGAAGATAAGCTGACGGTCGCCCGCGCCAGGAAGATGCAAAAATTCCTGTCGCAGCCTTTCTTCGTCGCCGAGCAGTTCACTGGCATCAAGGGCAAGTTTGTGGAACTGGCCGAAACCATCAAAGGCTTCAAGATGATCCTTTCCGGTGAGCTTGATAACTTGCCTGAGCAGGCTTTCTATCTGCGCGGCACTATCGAAGAGGTCATCGAAGAAGGCAAGAAAATAGATAGCTGATTTTCGAGCCACGAAGGCGGCGGCGATATTCTGAGCTGGCATTGTAGGAGCGGCTTCTGAAGTTGCGATAATCGGAGTAGTCATGGCGGAAAAAATTCAACTGAAATTGGTGACGCCCTTGCGGGAAGTCCATGCCGGTGAAGCGGATATGGTTCTTCTCCCGGCTTTTGCGGGCGAAATGGGTATATTGCCCGGCCACGAACTTTATATGACCCTGCTTAATACGGGATTCCTGGTTGCCGAGGACGGTAGCGAAAAGCGCTATTTCTTCGTCAGTGAAGGTTATGCCGAAATCAAGGACGATGTTGTGCGCGTGCTGGCCGAAGTCTGCGAACCAGCGGACGGAATTGATCTCGAACGCGCAATAGAAGCGCAAAAACGCGCCGAAGAGCATCTTTCCGGATCGGATATGACAGCGGACACCGTGCGCGCGCAAGCGGCCCTCATGCGCTCTTTGATGCGGCAGGAGATCGTCGGGTTGCGTTGAAAACATTTGTCGATTCAATGAAGGGACGAGCAAATTGCTCGCCCCTTTTTTATTGGTCTCAAACGGAAAATCCTCCCTCTTCCCAGGTTTTGATGCCAAAGCGTCGTCCTTTTCATCTCAGTTAAGCGCTTCTGGGGCAGCCGATATCGGCGGCGGGCGCACGCCATTATTGTTTTTCGCCAATTTTCTGTTAACATTGGTTCATGTAATGATTTTGAACCCCTGCACAATTTTAAGGATTGACCCATGGGCAGCGATTCTAGAGACAGACAGAGCTTCAGCGTCCGCTCCGCCAAGCCGAGGCCCAAAGGTGATTTGAATGTTACAGAGGCTGTCAACAAGCTGAAGGACGAATTGAAATCCGGGCAAACCGGATTCGATTACCGGACCGCGTCACTCAAGATTCACGGCCCGGTCTGCGCGCACTGCGGCAGGGAATTTTCCGGGAAAAACCTGCGCTTGCTGACCGTCCATCACAAGGACGGCGACCACACTAACAACCGGCGCGACGGCTCAAATTGGGAGAACCTTTGCGTCTACTGTCACGATAACGAGCATTCGCGTGGGCTTCACGCGGATTACATCAGTTCCGCAAGGGATAAAGACGCAGCGGCCCCCGGAAAACAAAGCCAAAGAGAATCGGCTTCGGAACCTGACTCTGCTTCCGGCGAAGGAAAAAGTACGCTGGCGGAACTACTCCAGAAAGCGATGGGAAAAAAGTGAGTTTCCCTTCGCCAAAATTCATCCGTTAATGAAATCACCCTGCTTGCGGGTCCAGCCAAATCGCCCCACGTTGTCGGCATGAAAGCGCACAACCCTTATGTTTGCCGTTGACTGAGAATATGTTTCGGCTTCCCAAACCCCAAAATCCAGCTCAAACACTTGGAATTTCAAGTATCTTTCGCTAGGCTCGATTGTCGCTGCCGGAGATCATTTTATGTCATCAGTGCAAAGAATTTTTAAAAACTCCGCCGTTCTAGCGGGCGGGCGGATTCTGACTAAGGCCGGGTCGCTGATTTTTCTCGGTTTCGTCACTCGCGCACTGGGCGAAGAGGGCTTCGGCAGGTTTTCCAGCGCCATGGCCCTTGTCGGTTTTGTCGCTGTTTTGCCCAACTACGTTGCGCGACCATTCATTATTCGGTACGCGGCCAGAGAGCGGGAAAAATCCGGCGACTTCATTTCCGGGGTCTTAACGACAAATTTTTTCTTGTCGATAATGCTTTTTGCGTCCTTTTTCGCCGTCGTTCCTTTTCTCGGCTACGCCGCGGACGCGCAAACCGCAGCCTACATCCTCGCCTTCAGCCTCCTGTTTTCCTCCATGACCAACAGCTATCACGCGCTATTTTACGGTCGCGAGCGCATGGAATATTCGACGATGACTGACGTATTCAACACGCTGTTGACTATTGCTTTCGGCGTCATGATCCTGGTTTTTTCCGGAGGCGTCGTCGAGTTGACCGGCGCGTATTTGCTGGCTCGCGTTGCAACCTTCTTCTACGCAATGCGCCTGGGGCGTCGTCTTTGCGTCGACAAGAGCTTTCGTATGCCCAGCGCCGCGCTCATGCGCTCTATGTTCACGGGCGCGTGGCCGTTTTTTATTACGCAGCTCTTTATCGTTTTCTACAACCGCGCTGACATCGTGATGCTCTCCTTCATGGATTCCGTTGTCGAAAAGGAAATCGCCGTGGGGCGTTACAACACGGCCTACAAGCTTATGGAGGCTCTCGGACTGGTGACGAGCGCTTTTGTCATGTCAGTTTATCCGGTATTGGCGCGCAAGTTCATGAAGGGCGTGGGCGGCGTGCTGACGACTTTCAGAAAATCCCTTCGCGTCCTGGTGGCGGTGACCATGCCGGTGGCGGTGGGCACAACCATTTTGGCCGAGCAGATCATGGGAAACTTTTTCGGAAAACCCTTCGCCGTCGCAGGGGCCGCGCTGCAGATCCTCATCTGGGGCCAGGTCATGGATAGCATCAACCCGCTCAATGCCGCCACCATGCGCGCCCTGGACCGGGAAAAGGATCTGGCGCGGATAACAGGCGTGTGCGCCGTTTTCAACGTCGCGCTCAATATAATTCTCATCCCTCGCTACAGCTATATGGGCGCCGCGGTGGCCACGTTGCTGAGCTTTTTGCTGGTTTATGCCTGGAGTTATTTCATCTTGCGAAAAGCTCTTGGAAAACTCGCTGTCTTCGGCATTATCGCCAGAGCGGCGCTCGCGGCGATTATTATGGGCGTTGCGGTTTGGTGGACCGCGCAATACGGATTGCTCGTGGCCATTCCGACAGGCATCATCGTTTACATACTCGCGGCTTTCGGCTGCGGTGTTGTCGGCAAAGAAGATGTTCAGTTGTTTGCCAGGTTGATCCAAAAAAAGGGATGAAGGTTGAAGGAATGCGGAATTTCGAACGCGGAATGCGGAATACTTGCATTTTCATTGTCTATTGAGAGGGATTCCGGTAAATTGCTTGCGGTTAATAACCAATGACTTTTAACTCAAAAACCTGCTCGATCCTGATCATCGCCTTGACGCTATGCGTGGTCTCTTCCGCCCCATCGCAAGAAATCAAGGCGGACGAAGCGCCGGATATGGCGTTTATTCCCGCAGGACCTTTCATTATGGGGCACGGCAAGAAGCCGCCGCTTGGTCCAAAGCGCAAAGTTATCTTGCGTGCCTTTTATATCGACCGCACGGAAGTCACGGTGGCCGCCTATCGCCAGTGCGCCGACGCCGATGCGTGCATGCTCAACGCCGAAGTTGACAATCCAAATTTCAATAAGCCCGATTATCCCGTCACCCTTGTCTCCTGGAAGGACGCGCGGGCTTACTGCTCATTTGTCGGCAAGCGCCTGCCGACGGAGGCCGAGTGGGAACGGGCGGCCAGAGGCCAAAAAGGAAGATTATATCCTTGGACTAATGGTCATCCCGGCGTCAGAGCCAATTTTGCATCGGGTATTTCCCATAGAGAGCATCGATTCGTTCAGCCCGTCGCCAGCTTTTCCAGGGGCGCCACCCCCGAAGGCGTATATGACATGGCGGGAAACGTCGCCGAGTGGACCGAGGATGTTTTCATCGAAAACTACCATCTTTTCACTCAGGCGAGCGATCCCAAAGGACCGGACAAAGGAATGATGCGCACTGTGCGCGGGGGAGATTTCCGCGCGGACGCCGAGCAGATAAAATCCTTTGAGCGCGACGGCAACCGGACCGAAGCTTCTCGCGGTTACCGTCTTGGGTTCCGCTGCGCGAAGGATGCTGTTCAATGATGCGTGATGTCCATAAATTTTTCGCTATGCTCCTTGTTGCAGCTTTTTCCCTTATGTCGATGGTATCCTGTCAACACGAAGCGAAGGCGACCCGGGTGCTCGATATTCCCGGTGGTCGATTTCAGGTCGGTGGCCTCCCCGATGAAAAAGGGCTTCATCCCGTGCGTGAAATGGAGCTGAAAAGTTTTTTTATTGAGATGACGGAAGTGACTAACGCGCAGTACAGACGATGCGTGAAGGCGAAAAAATGCGTTGACCGCGGCGATAATCTTCCTACGGTGTTTGGCGATCCGCAGCAGCCGGTCGTCATGGTCACGCAACAAGACGCCGCGGACTATTGCGCCTGGGTCGGAAGGCGTCTGCCCACGCAATGGGAATGGGAACGCGCGGCGAGAGGGCCCGAGGGATTCACTTTTCCTTATGGAAACGAATTTAGCGCCGACGGCGCCAACACGGCGTACGCCCCATTAACAAAAACAAATAGGGGTGTTTTTCGCTTCACGGCTCCGGTCGGCGCCTTTGAAAAAGATCGCTCCGGCTTCGGCGTGCTTGATATGGGCGGCAACGTGGCGGAGTGGACCTCCAGCGCCATCGGCGGCGGCGAAGTGGTCGTCCGAGGCGGCCACTGGTATGCGGAGCGCGGGCAGAGCGTCGCCTATTATCGCGAGTTCGTTTTGACCGGCAATCTGATGAGCCATACCATCGGCTTTCGCTGCGCAAAGTCGGAAATTCCTTAAAACTCATTTTCGAGACTTGCATTTCGGATGCTTCTTTCGCCTGGCTGCTCGACATCAAAAACGTAGCGGTGGCCAGTAAGCGTTCAGACATCGCCATCCGGGATGAGGGTATGGTATGCATGGGTGCGAGGGTTCAAAAGTGGTATGGAACGTAATCAGTAATCTGAGGTCTTCTTCGACGGCCCGAGCTAAAACCTATCTTCTGCTCATGGGAGTAGCTTTGGCTCTGGGTTTTTCTTTTGTCTTCGCGATAGTTTACAAAATGCAACCTTTGTCTCCTGATGCGTTGTCACGCGCTTACTCGCCGCTTACAAAAAGAGCTGACTCATCGATTAATACGATCTTGGCTCCTCCGGGCAGCATTGCTTTTGTCAAACACGAGTTGAAAAACTGCACAAATACCGACGATTACTTTCTTTTTACAAAAAAAACGAAAAACTACCTGACTCCAATCAGCGATGAATATTTAGCAGCCACAATTTCCGCTATGAAGGACGAATATGACTATTCGCTTCACTCCGCAGATCAACTTGTAAGGGAAATTAAAAGCCGATTGAATCTTTCCTTTCTCTTGGAGGATATCGATAGCCGATTGTTGGAAGTACAGATAGTGGATGAAAAAAAACACTTCGACTATTTTCGTCAAGATTTGGTATTTCGGGATCCTTATGTCGGCACATTTGAAGCCATACTTCTTGGGCCAATCCGTGATGGTTCACATCCGGCCATTGTTGCCGTTCACGGACATTCAAGCAGCGCCCAGAACTATGTTTGGGATTTTAAAGTTTCGGAACTATCGAAGAGGGGCTACATCGTAATTATTCCATCTCTGCGCGGAATTTGTGGCGACGAAAATGAAGACAAATTGGTTCGACACCTATTGAAGAGCGGTTTTTCATCTATTGGAATAGTTGTGTATGAAACGATCCTTATGGAGAAATATTTGAGGTCGTTGGCAATTGTCGATGACCGGAATATTGGCTTGATTGGACATTCCGGCGGGTCAGCGGCGAACAATATTACTATTCACATTGACGGGAAGTTTAAAGCGTATGTTGCAGATCATTTTTCAAAATACCAAGGCGTACGTCCTTTTGGAGATAAGTTGATATTGCTCGAATCTTTCGTCCCCGCATTGTGGGAATTGGCCGAGGACGTCAATAGTTTTCGGTTTTGTCCAGTGCCGGTTTTGAAAACTTCCTACGCATATTCAGAGGAATTTGGCGCCATATATGACTTCTTTGATAAGCATCTGAAGTAGCATTTTTCAGATAAAATGACGCACTTGCCATATGGGTTGTCGAGAACAGCGAGCCTCGGTTTTGGTCTGTTATGAGTTGCCGGAGCCGCTTTTCTGCGCGAATGGCTGCACGGATTGGGTGTCCCCAAATCAACCTGTTCCACGCGTAGTCGCCGTAGTCATAGTCAACGTAATAATCAGTCGCCATGTTGTGACCGGAGCGCATTCGTATCATTGAAAATTATTTTCTTTTCGTCCCTGACGGGACGAGGGACGCGCTACCCTTGCATTTCAAAAAAGCCTGAAACATAATGCGCCGCTTGAGAGCGGACACTGAGTATAAAATGTGGCAAATCCCGCTTATTTGAGAAGGAATCCCAATGCTGTCGTATATGCGGAAAAACGCGAAAAGTCCCATCATGAAAATTCTTCTTGCCGGCGTTGCCTTGAGTTTTCTCATTGGCTTCGGCGCCTCCTACTTCCTGACCTCGATGAGAAAATCAGGACCGAAGGGGAATAACGACACCGTGGCCAAAGTGGCCAATGTGGAAATTTCCAGAAGGGAATTTATTCAGGAACTCGATCGCGCCAAGCGTCGATACCGCGCCCAGGGCTTTGGCCAGGACCAGGAGATGTTTAAGTCTCCCCTGTTTATGCGTTCGATTCTGAGCAACCTGATTGACATGATTGCGTTGCGTCTGGCGGCGCAGGATATGGATATCAGGGCTTCCAACGAGGAACTCGCCGATTATCTCAAACGCAGCGGCATGTTCGTCAACCGGGGAAAATTCAACCGACAGAAGATGCTCAACTACCTGCGCCGCAGCGGTCAGTCCCTGCAGGATTTCGAGGACAACATCCGTTTTGAAATGGGAGGCTATAAGCTTCTGTCCCTTTTGCAGTCCTCGGTGTTTGCATCCGAAGACGAAGTCTGGAAGGAATACCAGGCAAAAAATGAGAAGGTCGATTTGCAGGTCATGCGAATCGGGCAGGCGCAGGTCAATTTCGACCCCGAGTCCTTGTCGCCCGAGGAAGTTAAGAAGGTCTATGACGAATCCACGGAGGACTTTCGGAAGCCGGAAAAAAGGCGACTCAATTACATTTCCGTCAACGTCAACGATTTCATCCAGGGTGTTGATCTCGACGAAAACGATGTCCTGGATTATTACGATAACAACCTCAAGCGCTATAACGCTCCTGAGATGGCGCACTATCGCCAGATCATCCTGCGCTTTTCCGACGATGCCCAAAAGGAGAAAGTCCGAGAAAAGATGGACTCGATCCACACGCAGGCCGTGGTCGAAGGTCTCGATTTTGCCGATCTGGCCGGCAAATACAGCGAGGACGAAACGACAGCCGGCAATGGCGGCGACGTGGGCTGGCAGGGTAGCAAGGGCGGAATCCAAGGGATCAAGGACAAGGCTTTTGCCTTAGAAAAAGGCGACATTTCCGAAGTGATCGACATACCCGGAGGCTTTGCGCTTATCAAACTCGAAGGACGCCGGGATGCCGGAACGCAGCCTTTGAAAGAAATCTACGAACGCGTTGAAATGGAGACCACGCACGACCAGGCGCGCAAGTTGGCGAACAAGGATATCGCCGCAACTTTCGCCGAGATAGCGCCGGGAACCGACCTGATCGACTTTGCCGAGAAAAAGGG